>JAAGKN010000583.1_pt1 | contig 67053 bp, 58 predicted proteins | sample 6206371 | NCBI WGS metagenome assembly JAAGKN01 (sample SAMN11533720, study PRJNA540317) | gut metagenome | isolation source: fecal pellets from male and female animal of same cohort | host: Peromyscus leucopus | place: USA:CA | collected 2017
GCATTTCCTTGCGGCGGTCGCCGAATCCGGGAGCCTTGACGGCACATATTTTGAGCGAGCCACGCAGACGGTTAACCACCAGAGTGGCGAGAGCTTCATTGTCGACATCCTCGGCGATGATCAGCAGCGGACGTCCGCTCTGGGCAGTGGCTTCGAGAATGGGGAGCATATCCTTGAGGTTGGATATTTTCTTGTCGTAAAGAAGAATGAAAGGTGAATCCATTTCGCATTCCATCTTCTCGCTGTTTGTTACGAAATAAGGAGAGATGTAGCCACGGTCGAACTGCATACCCTCTACAACATCAACAGTTGTCTCGGTGCCCTTGGCTTCTTCAACGGTGATAACACCCTCTTTCTTCACTTTTTTCATAGCCTCGGCGATGAGTGCACCGATGGCTTCATCATTGTTAGCACTGATGCGTGCCACGTCTTCAATCTTTTTCAGATCATCGCCTACTTCCTGGCTCTGCTCGCGGATCGACTCCACTACCATAGCAACAGCCTTGTCGATACCGCGCTTGAGATCCATGGGGTTGGCACCGGCAGCCACGTTCTTAAGGCCTACGTTGATAATGCTCTGAGCAAGCACGGTAGCGGTTGTGGTACCATCGCCGGCATCATCACCGGTTTTGGAAGCAACTTCCTTCACGAGCTGTGCGCCCATGTTCTGGAACGGATCTTCGAGTTCAACCTCGCGAGCCACGCTCACACCGTCCTTTGTGATGTGGGGAGCACCGAATTTCTTCTCGATGATCACATTGCGGCCTTTGGGGCCAAGGGTCACCTTCACGGCATCGGCCAGAGCGTCAACGCCTTTCTTGAGCTCTTCGCGAGCCTTTATATCGAATTTTATTTCTTTTGCCATGATTATGTTTTTAAATTAAATTATCCTACAATAGCAAGAACATCGCTCTGACGCATGATCAGATACTTCTCGCCATCAAGTTCAACTTCAGTGCCGGCATACTTGCCATAGAGCACATTGTCGCCGGGCTTCACCACCATCTCTTCATCCTTGGTGCCCTTGCCTGCAGCTATCACGCGGCCCTGGAGGGGCTTTTCCTTAGCTGAGTCGGGGATGATGATGCCTGCCACTGTCACTTCTTCGGCGGCCGTGGGTGCGATGAGCACGCGGTCGGCCAGCGGTTTGATATTCATATTACTTGATTTTGTTTTGGTTAATTATTCGTTAGTTGTTTTGACTGACAGATGAAGTAGCATAATTCGTGCCAAAGCATCGGGCTGTCAGTCGGGGGTGACAAATTGTCGCATTTCGGGGATACCATATAGCGTAACAATCAAAGAGCCGGAAATGTTCTCTATTTTGCAATCGCTCTATTGCCGAAAAACCGCAGTTTTTCGCTAACTTTGCACAAAATTTTTCGCCAGATGATCGCAATCAGAAATTTGTCGGTGGAGTTCAGCGCAAAGTCGCTGTTCGATAACATAAATTATGTGATTAACCGTCGTGACCGCATAGCCCTTGTGGGTAAAAACGGGGCGGGCAAGTCGACCATGCTCAAAATCATAGCAGGGCTGCAAAGCCCGACGTCCGGGTCGGTTGCCGTGCCTTCAGGAGTGACCATAGGCTATCTGCCACAGCACATGACAACGGAAGATTCGTGTACCGTCGTAGAAGAAGCGCGTAAAGCGTTCAGCCATGTGGCCGAGATGAAAACGAGGCTCGAAAAGATGAATACAGAACTGGCTGAACGCACTGACTATGAGAGCGAGGACTATGCCGAACTGATTGAGCGGGTGACTACCCTGACCGAGCAACTCGCAATGGAGGATGGCTCAGGAGGAGAGGCGGAGATTGAGAAAACGCTCAATGGCCTCGGCTTCACACGCGAGGATTTCAACCGCCCTACATGCGAGTTTTCCGGAGGATGGCGCATGCGCATCGAATTGGCCAAGATACTGCTGCAACGCCCCGACGTGCTGCTGCTCGATGAGCCCACCAACCACCTCGATATTGAGTCGATACAGTGGCTCGAGCAATTTCTGTAAGCAAAGCCGGAGCGGTTGTGCTTGTGAGCCACGACCGCGCCTTTATAGATAATGTGACCAACCGCACCATCGAGATTTCGCTCGGCAAGATTTATGACTATGCCGTCAACTATTCAAAGTATGTGGTACTGCATCAGGAGCGCATTGAGCAGCAGATGCGTGCCTATCACAACCAGCAGAAGCAGATTGCCGATACCGAGGAATTTATCGAGCGTTTCCGCTACAAGGCCACAAAAGCCGTGCAGGTGCAGAGCCGCATGAAGCAGCTGGCCAAGATTGAGCGCATTGAAGTGGACGAGGTCGACACGTCCCATCTGAGTCTTCGATTTCCCCCCGCTCCAAGGTCAGGGGACTATCCGGTGATTGCCGACGGCGTTAGTAAGGTCTATGGCAACCACACAGTGTTTTCAGGTGCCACATTCACAATTAAGCGAGGCGAGAAAGTGGCCTTCGTCGGTAAGAATGGTGAAGGTAAATCCACTCTGGTAAAGTGCATAATGAACGAAATACCATTTGACGGGACATTGAAAATCGGCCATAACGTCAAAATCGGCTATTTCGCCCAGAATCAGGCACAGATGCTTGATCCGGAAATCACCGTATTCGACACTATAGATCGCGTCGCAGTAGGCGATATACGCACTAAAATACGCGACATACTCGGAGCGTTCATGTTTGGAGGTGAAGCGATCGACAAGAAAGTCAAGGTGTTGTCAGGAGGAGAAAAAACCCGTCTGGCCATGATCAGATTACTGCTTGAGCCAGTCAATCTGCTGATCCTTGACGAGCCGACCAACCATCTTGACATGCGCACAAAAGATATACTCAAACAAGCCATCTCAGATTTCGACGGCACGGTGATAGTAGTGAGCCACGACCGCGAATTTCTTGACGGACTGGTTGAAAAGGTCTATGAGTTCGGAGGCGGACAAGTGCGCGAATGCCTCGGGGGAATATATGAGTTTCTGGAGAAGAAAAAATTGGCAACTCTTCAAGAACTTGAACGAAAAAAACCGTCAACCCCATCGGAACAACCGAAAGTAACTGCGGCGCCGGCGAACAACAGCGGTAGTCCCGCACCAACTCAGAAACTGACATATCAGGAGAAGAAGGAGCGCGACCGCATGGTTCAGAAAGCCAAACGTAAGGTGACCGATGCCGAAACCGAAATAGGACGTATCGAACAGGAGATCGCCTCTATAGAAAGCAGGCTCGCCGACACATCCACCCCACCCGACCCCACAGACTATGAACTCCATGCCTCCATGCAGAAACAACTTGAAAACGCAATGAGCATCTGGGAGATCGCATCGATGGAACTTGAAGAACTGAAAGAATCATATGGAATACTTTAACACCAGGCGCACTGTCCGCCAATACACATCGCAACATATCAGCGATGAAGAGATAAATGAAATGCTCGAGGCCGCAATGCACGCACCCACTTGCGGATCCATGCAGCTCTACAGCGTTGTTGTCAGCAGAAGCGATGAGGAGAAAGCAGCCCTGGCTCCGGCGCATTTCAATCAGCCAAGCGTTACGGGCGCATCGGCAGTACTTACGTTCTGTGCTGACTTCAATCGGTTTACCCGCTGGTGTGAGCTCAGCGGAGCCAAACCTGGCTTCAGAAACCTGCAGAGCTTCATCTCGGCCGCCCTTGATGCCGTGATCCTCGCCCAACAGTTTGTGACCATAGCCGAAATGCGAGGTTACGGCACATGCTATCTTGGCACCACTGCCTGGAATGCCCCGCAGATCATCGATGCACTGGGTCTGCCGGAACTTGTGGTTCCGGTGATCACCGTCACCCTTGGAGTCCCAGCCTCCATGCCTCAGGTTCAGCCCCGCCTGCCATATAAGTCGCTCGTCCACTACGGACACTACGACAACTACACACCTGAACGCATAGGCCAATGCTATGACGACTTCGAGCAATTGCCAGCCAACAAAGCATTTGTCGATGAAAACAATTGCCAATCGCTTGCCCAGGTGTTCACCGATGTGCGCTATCCACTTGAGGCCAACGAGCAATTCTCAAAAATATTCGTTGAAATGCTATCAAAATCAGGTTTTTTTAAGGAAAATCCGTAACTTTGCATATTATTAGTTAATGCATTGCCCGTAGCATTCTATGGCATGCTATTTTTTGTCACAATTCACTAACCCTCACTAAAATTAATGGACATCTTCCAAACACTTCTTGCGCCGGGCAACACAGGATTGGCAAGCACACTGGTGCTCTATTCCTTTGTGATCGCGGCCGGTATTTACCTTGGAAAGATGAAGATTGGCGGCATTTCACTCGGAGTGACATTTGTGCTTTTCGTCGGTATCCTCATGGGCCATTTCGGCTACATAGTCCACGATGAAGTGCTCAAATTCGTCCGCGAATTTGGCCTTATTCTCTTCATCTTTGCGATCGGTCTGCAAGTCGGACCCGCCTTTTTCTCATCCTTCAAAGAAGGTGGAATCAGGCTCAATTTCCTTGCAGTCCTTGTGGTGGCCCTCAATGTGGTCACTGTATTGATCATTTACTATGCCAATGGCGGCAACACCTCGATGACTGCATTAGTAGGCGTGATGAGCGGTGCCGTGACCAACACCCCCGGACTTGCCGCAGCCCAACAGGCAGTAAGCTCAGTGGAAGAAGCCAATACTCTTTCCATGGGATATGCCGCAGCATATCCTCTCGGTGTGTGTGGCATAATCATGGCGATGCTGATTGTCAAGGCCGTTTTCCGCATCAAGAATGAAGATGAGATCGCCAAGATAGATGCTGAGGAAAACGCAGCCCAGAACATTCCTCTAAAGGGCACATATGAGGTGACCAATGCACTGATCAACGGCAAGACCATCCTTGAGCTGCATGACATCATCCACTGCGAATTTGTGGTGTCGCGCTTGCTCAATGCCTATAATGAAGTGATCATCCCGACATCGAAAACCGTGATCCACACGGGCGACAAGCTGCTCATCATCATGTCGGCCGCCGATGAAGCGAGCTTCAGGGCGCTTGTAGGTCCGCAGATCGACCTAGACCTGGAGGAAACGACCGGCAAGGATGTGGTCAGCCGCCGCATCGTGCTGACTCAAAGCCGCTACAATGGTGCCACACTCGGCTCACTCCGTCTTCACACAGCCTATCAGCTCAACCCTACCAGAGTGAACCGCGCCGGCGTGGATCTGCTCGCACAACCGGGTCTTCGCCTTCAAATGGGTGACCGTATCACGGTTGTCGGAGCATTGGCAGACATTGACCGCTTGGCCGCACGTCTCGGCAACTCAATGAAGCGCCTCAACGAGCCAAACCTCATCACCATCTTCATCGGCATTCTGTTCGGTATCATCCTCGGGTCGATCAATGTCGGCTATGGGCATGAAGTTCGGACTTGCCGGAGGTCCGCTCGTAGTGGCAATCCTGCTCAGCCGCTTCGGATATAAGTTCAAACTCGTCACTTACACATCAAGTTCGGCATCATTGCTCATGCGTGAGTTAGGCATATGTCTGTTTCTTGCCTCAGTCGGCATTTCTGCCGGCGCAGGCTTTGCAAAGACAGTGTTCAATCCGGTAGGAGCAATGTGGGTGCTCTGGGGCTTCATCATCACAATAGTGCCCCTGCTGATCGTTGGCACAATAGCCCGCAAGGTCTACAAGATCAACTATCTGCATATAATGGGCCTGTTGTCGGGATCATGCACAGACCCGCCAGCACTCGCTTATGCCAACAACTCTACAGGCAGCGACGCTCCCGCTGTGGCCTACTCCACTGTCTATCCTCTGACAATGTTCCTGCGAGTAGTGGTGGCCCAAGCGCTGATACTCCTCTTCCTGTAAGTAACGTATTAAGCAAAGATCAGCCCGAAACGCAACAGTGTTCCGGGCTGATTTTAGTTTATACAAAAGTGTGGATCAACGGCCTGTGTGGTTGAATTTGCTGGATACAAGAGGCACGTTTTTCTCCATGGCAATACGCGATGTGGTCGGATATTCCAAAGCATCAAGATCTGCCAGGGCAAATCGGATGTCGGCCAAAAGCTGGTCGGCCATGTCACGACTGAATCCCTGCTTGATCACGGCTCGCATCACAACGATATCCTCAATATTGGCTGGCATAGTGTATGCAGGAACCATCCAACCCTTCTGAGCAAGTTTGTCCTGAAGGTCAAACAGGGTCCACTTGGCCGTCTTCTGATAGTCAGGCTTCATAAGCCAAGCGAACAGCGGATTTGGCACATCCTGCGAATAAGGCACAAACTGCTTCATTTTTGCAATCTCATCGTGAAGATAGCGGCAAACGCTGAGAGAGTTGTACTGCACCTCCTTGTAGCCCTGGAAGCCGAGGCGGATAAACTGGTAGTACTGGCCGAGGATCTGGGCGGCAGGACGCGAGAAATTGAGGCCCACCTGACTGATCTCGGCGCCGAGATAGTTGACGCTGAACGACATCACATCTGGCAGATATTTCTTGTCTTTCCACACAACCCATCCGAGGCCCGGATAGACCAGACCATATTTATGGCCTGAGGTACTGATAGAAAGTACCCATTTCAGACGGAAGTCCCACTTCTTTTCGGGATTGAGGAACGGGAGGATAAAGCCACCTGATGCAGCATCTATATGGATAGGCACATTGAAGCCTGTGCGGGCATTATATTCATCAAGAGCCTTGTCGAGCGCCTCTACATCGTCGTTAAGGCCTGTCCAGGTGACACCCATGATAGGAACCACGCAGATTGTGTTTTCGTCGCACATCTTTATGGCTGTATCGATGTCGAGAGTCGTCTTGTCAAGTGTCAGAGGCACCAGGCGCATCTCGATCTGCCATAATTCGGCAAATTTTTTCCATACGATCTGATAACCAGTGGAGATGATGAAATTAGGCTTGTCGAAAGGCTTGCCTTCAGCTTTGCGTCGTTCACGCCAACGCAACCATGCAGCAATGCCACCGAGCATACATGCCTCGGAAGAGCCGATAGCCACGGCACCAGTCTTCCAGGTTTCCTGCTCAGGCGTATGCCAGAGGTTCGCAATTATATTGATGCACTTGCCATTGATAACAGCCACGCGCGGATATTCCGTTTCGTCAATATAATTGATGTCGATGGCCTCGTTCATCAGCTTGGTGGCATATTTATCCATATAGGTAGTGACGAAAGTTGCCAGATTCAGACGCGGCTGGGTCTGGGCAAAAGTTTCATCCTTAACCATCTGATAAGCTACCTCGGGAGTGGTGGGTCCATCAGGAATTGTCTGAACAGGGGCATCCTGAAGCATGGCGTTAGAGCCAAACACATCTGTCTTGGCATCGCCTTCGCGGAAAGTTGAGTCTGTCATTTTTTTAGAGAGGGGAATAAGTTATTTTTGATTGTATATCAAAATAACACACCGCTCTCGTCGTTTGTTCAACAACAGACTGTCTTATCGCTTATTTACGGGAATAATCAGCGACAGGCAGATTTTCCAATGGTATGTGCATGCGATAACACCAATAATGATGAGGATCAGCCGGATTATTTATCTGCTCAGCCTTATAGTCTTTACGACGCACAGATGAATCCGTAGCCAAATAGTCCTGAAGCGGAATTATAGCCAGCATTGAAGGTGATGACAGATGAGTGTCGATGACACGCCGGCATAATTGCGCAGATGGATCTCCTTCAGTAGCATAAGTATTATGGTCAGCATATTCTTCGGCAATGAATCTGGCAGAGCGCCGAGCATCAGCGGCAAGCCACCCTCGCAAACCCGGCATATCGTGAGTGGAAGTTGTGCACACACTCAGATATGGATATGAAGCGGGGTGACCAAATACACGGCCAAAGGCCTTTGGCATCCGCTGCACTTCAAGCGAAAGGATCTCCAGATCAGAGAGCACGCTCGGCACACTTGCCGGAATCATGCCAAGATCTTCGGCGCATGCCAGCATATCTGTAGCTCCTGTGAGAACCGGCAGTTTCTCCATTGCCTTATCCCGCCAGAAGTCATTATGCCGATGATAGAAAAAATCCTCATAAAGCCGATCGAAAGCCGCGCGCTGGTCATCAGACAATCTCTGATAATGAGAAGTAGATCTGGGTGTGATGCGTGGATGATATCTCTCCGGATATTCAGGATCTTCAATGAACAACACATCATCAAAGGCATCGGCTGCCTCTACGTCACCTGCAGCATCAGCATCAGCCTGACAACGATAAGTGCGGGTATCAGCGCCGGGAATCAGCATATCACGGCTGAAAGCAAACCCAAACGCCGACTTCATCTCCAATTCCGAAAGCGGCATAGCAGGGCTGAAATGACCAAGCAGACCGTGGAGCGCTCCGCGGGGAATCTGCCATATACGGAAAAAGCCCAAAACATGGTCAATTCTGTAGGCGTCGAAGTATTCAGCCATTTTAGCCAAACGCTTGCGCCACCATAGATATCCATCAGCAGCCATGCGTGTCCAATTGTAAGTCGGGAAACCCCAATTCTGCCCCAACACGGCAAAATCATCCGGGGGCGCCCCGGCCTGCATTCCAAGGTTGAACAGCTCGGGATGCTGCCAAGCATCGGCACTGGTGCCGGAAATGCCGATCGGGATGTCGCCCTTCAGCGCCACGCCTATCGAATTGGCATATCTATGGGCATCACGTAGCTGACGGTCAAGATGATATTGTACAAACATCACATATTCCATCGCTTTCCGATCGGTGATCAACAGATTGACGACCTTTCCCGGAGAGTAGACGGAAAAATCGCCCCACTGAGAGAAATCAGCGGTGGAGAATTTGTCGCGCAAGGTGCAATATGCGGCGTAAGGCAATAGCCACGACTCATTGCGAGCCACAAAATCGGCGAAATCCAGACTCTCAATAGTCTGATCTCCACGTTCCTCGAATATGGCGCGGGTGTAATCTTCCTTAGCTCTGTTTACGGCAGCATAGTCAACTATAGGGCGGGCATTCAGCTCCTTTCGTTGCTGTTCGAAACGAGCTGCGGCCTCACAGTCTGACAACTCTCCCAATTCCTTCAGGCTTAAGTACATTGGATGAAGAGCAAACGTGGAATTAGCGTTGTAGGGATATGAATCGCCGTTGGTACGGCTCATTGTCGTGTCGTTGACGGGAAGGATCTGTATGAAATTCTGTCCGGTAGCCTTAGCCCAGTCAGCCATCAGTTTAAGATCGGCGAAATCGCCTACTCCAAAATCCGATTCACTCCGCAATGAGAAGACAGGAATTGCGACTCCTGATCCGCGCCACCGATGGGCAGAAGCGCGGAATGTCATGGTGGAGTCGCCACATCCTGCAAAATATCTGTTTGGACCTTCTTCCCAGATAACGGAACCATCCCTGCGGTTGCGAATGATGAATTTATATTCAGCATGCAATGATCCGACGGGCAGGTCAATGCTCCACAGAGGAAACTCAGCCGAATTGAGAGGCAGAGCAGCCGCTGTGTTCCAACATCCCAATTGAGGCGATGACCCCACAATGGCCACTTCTTCATGTGGAAGCACCTCAGGAGCAGTCACGCTCAACCGCACTCTGTTGCAAGCCACAGGACCAAGTTCTGTGACATGATCATCACGCCTGAATATGCAATTGCGGAAAGGAGCCGTCAAAAAAGGATTTCGGTCAAACTTCATGATCTGAAAAATGATTAGATTGTTAGCCGCACTTTGATGCGCCACATGACTTGCAGACGAGGCAACCTTCCTGATAAACCAAGGTTTCGTTTCCGCAATTGGGACATATGTGACCGGCAGCCGTTGTTCCTGACGGAATATACTTTTTCAGGGCACGTTCAACTCCAGCCTTCCAGGTGTTGATGTTCTCTGAATTGAGCTGAAGTCCGTCGACCATCTTCACTACCTGATCAATAGGCATTCCATAACGAAGCACTCCTGAGATCAGTTTAGCATAATTCCAGTACTCTGGATTAAACTTGTCGCTCAGCCCTTCAATAGTTGTCTTATGTCCACGTTTGTTGACGAACTGGAAGTCGTAACGTTTATTGCCGTTCTCGTCCATTGCCTTGATGATCTGGCCATGTGTCACCGATTTTGGCAGGAACAGACCATCTTCGTCATCAGCAAGACCGGTGAATATTTCATAAGGACGCCCATCGACAAGACCGACAAACGCGATCCACTTCTCACGATTGTTCTGGAAACGCACAACATCGGCTTCAAGCGAAATCGGACGCTTCTGGATAATCGGAGCATGGTTGCATTCACAATTGTGAGCCGAATTATTCTTATCTTTTGACGATATGGCAGTCAACACTCCGGAGCGTGAACCGTCACGATAGACTGTGCATCCTTTGCAACCGGACTTCCATGCATGCATATACAATTTGTTGACCGTTTCCTCGCTAACATCGGAGGGCAAATTGATGGTTACAGAGATGCTATGGTCAACCCATTTCTGAATGCGACCCTGCATGGTAACTTTTTCCTGCCAATCAATTTCGGCGGCCGATGCGCCAGCATATGGAGAACGAGCCACCAGTTGCTCGATCTCGGCAACAGACAAATCTGTCCGTGCCTCAATCCCTTGCGTCTGCATCCAGGTGAGGAATTTAGGATGATACACCACATACTCTTCAAACTGGTCACCGCTTTCATCCACAAAGTCAACACGCGAATCGCGGTCGTTGGCATTTACCTTGCGGCGACGTTTATAGACAGGCATGAACACAGGTTCAATACCTGAACTGGTACGTGTCATCAGCGAAGTTGTGCCTGTCGGGGCGATGGTTAGACAGGCAATATTTCGGCGACCATGGCGCGACATGCGTTCGCGCAACTCCGGATCGGCATCAAACAGACGGTTAATGAACGGATTATTAAGTTCACGATTGAAGTCATAGACTTCGAACGATCCGCGTTCAGATGCCATTGTGACTGAGGAATTATAGGCAGCCAACGCAATTGCGCGATGCACGCTTTCACTGAAATCTGTGGCCGCGGGAGTGCCATAGCGCAAACCCATAGCCGCGATCATATCGCCTTCGGCAGTCGTGCCAAGTCCGGTGCGTCGTCCCTGCAGCGTCTTTGATCTGATTTTCTCCCAAAGGTGCAACTCTGTCGCTTTTACTTCAGGACTTTCGGGATCGTTTTTGATTTTTGCGATTATGGCATCAATTTTTTCCGCCTCCAGATCGATGATGTCATCCATGAGGCGTTGCGCCTTCTCTGTATGGTTTTTCAATTTTTCATAATTGAAAGAAGCCTGCTCTGTGAAGGGGTTGTCGACATAGCTATATAAGTTTATGGCCAGAAGGCGGCAACTATCATATGGACATAGCGGGATCTCTCCGCAAGGATTGGTAGACTCAGTGCGGAAGCCGAGATCGGCATAACAATCAGCCACAGATTCACGAAGGATAGTGTCCCAGAAAAGCACACCTGGTTCTGCCGACTGCCAGGCGTTATGAATGATCTTACGCCAGATCGCGGCAGCATCTACCTCTTTTGTCATCTCAGGATTATCTGAATGAATAGGGAAACGCTGCACATATGGGATATTAGACTCAGCCGCAGCCATAAACTCATCGTCAATACGTACGCTCACGTTAGCGCCGGTCACTTTGCCTTCCACCATCTTAGCATCGATGAATGCCTCAGCATCCGGATGACGAATGGAAGTGGAGAGCATCAGGGCGCCACGACGGCCATCCTGAGCCACCTCTCTGGTCGTGTTGGAATAACGCTCCATGAACGGCACAAGTCCAGTGGATGTCAGCGCTGAATTATTAACAGGAGTTCCTTTCGGACGTAACTGGCTGAGATCGTGGCCAACACCACCTCGGCGTTTCATCAGTTGCACCTGCTCCTCGTCAAGTTTGCATATTGCGCCGTAGGAATCGGCAGGGTCAGCCAAACCGATCACAAAACAGTTGCTCAGCGACACGGTCTGGAAATTATTGCCGATGCCACTCATCGGACTACCTTGAGGCACAAGATAGCGGAAATCACGCAGCAAGTTGAAGATCTCATCCTCACTCATAGGGTTGGGATACTTGGATTCCATACGCGCGAGTTCCGACGCCAGACGCCGGTGCATGTCATCAGGAGTCTGTTCGTAAATATTGCCGAAACTATCTTTCAAAGCATATTTTGAGGTCCACACTCTGGTGGCCAACTCATCGCCATCGAAGTATTTCAGAGTGGCATTCTGAATCTCTTCGGGAGTAAAAGTTTTCAGTGAAGCGTTTTGTTCCATAATCAGGGAACAAAGTTAAGTATTTTTTTTGATTAAGACGAATGAATATTTTTGGAAATAAAGTTGTAATTTTGCAAAGATTTTTAACTTCAAGAAACAAAAGACAATGAAATTACCGCAGCCTCTTCTTCATGGCTTGATAACCATTTCTATCGCATCATTCTGCCCGGCACCGTATGCAATCGGAGCAGACAGGGTTATACCACAAGGATATTATAATGGACTCAATGGCAAAAAAGAGGGTGAGCTGAAAACGGCTTTACACAATATTATATACAACCACACCGAAGTCAGCAGCTACAACAACCTGCCAAAATACTTTTTCCGCACCGATGTTTATCCCGGCACAAACCAATGGTGGGACATGTATGGCAACATTCCGTTATATGGTCCATCGTTTTCCGGACTAAACCGCGAACATTCCCTTCCTAAAAGCTGGTGGGGAGGAAGCACCACAATACCTGCATACGTCGATCTGAACCATCTCTATCCATCGGAAGCGGTGGCCAACCAGGCAAAGAGCAATTATCCATTGGGCACAGTCGACAGAAGCGCCAAGGTAAAATATGACAACGGTGTATCAACCGTAGGTTTCGCTGTTACCGGACAAGGTGGAGGCGCTGCATACGTTTTTGAACCAGACGATGAATATAAAGGCGACTTTGCCCGCACGTATTTCTACATGGCAACCTGCTATCAGAATCTGACCTGGAAATACACCTATATGCTTGGCAACAACATATATCCGACTCTCAACACCTGGTCACAGGAACTGCTGCTGAAGTGGCACAGAGAGGACAAAGTCAGCCAGAAAGAGATAGACCGCAACGAAGTAGTCTACTCCATACAAGCCAATCGCAATCCGTTTATCGACTTTCCAGAACTGGCGGAATACATCTGGGGCAACAAGAAAGGCGATCCATTTGAACTTGACACCGAACAAGGTGGCACTTCTCCCGACACTCCGCCGACACTGATCACTCCCGTTCAGGGCATGGAGCTTGAATTTGGCCAGGTCGCACTCGGCAACTCAAAAACCGCCCGCCTGCACCTTCGCGGCGAAAATCTCACGGGAAATGCCTTGACCCTTAGCATCTACGACAATGCCACCACATCCGATGCAGCCCTCTTTTCAATGGAAAATGGCGCCAAGAGATTTTCCGCATCGGTAAGCGCAGTCAATTCACCTGACGGCCTTTGGGTATCGGTGACCTACACTCCGGATAGGACGGGAACCCACTCAACCCGACTCGTGGTGTCAGGCGGCGGCATCACCGGTTCACTGGGAATCGGACTTGAAGGAGAATGTCTGCCCAAACCGACCCTAACAGCACCTTTGGCTACCGCTGCCACCGACATCACTGCCAACAGTTATACAGCAAACTGGACCCCGGCAGAGGATGAAGTAGTGGATTACTACATAGTCAACCGCACACGCTACGAAAACGGCGTTGCCACCACAGAGCAGCTTGTGGCAGAAGAGAATTTCCTGACCATAGATGAATTTAGTGGTTCGGAGAGCTACACCGTGCAGTCAGTCAGACTCGAAACCCTTTCACCGCAATCCAACGTGGTGTTTGTCAGTCCGACATCGATCACAGGAGTAGACACCGAAACTGTTTTCGGCATCAGGCCTTATGGTTCGGGCGTGTTGCTCACCGGTGCAGATGAAATCGGACATGTTGAAGTGTTTGACACTACAGGCCGCACAGTGGCCGAACTGTTTGACGCCCGCAATGGCGATGTGATCGACCTCCCGTCAGGCATCTATCTGCTGAGAGCAAACGGATCATCAAAAGCTGTCCGCGCAATCATACCTTAAAGCCTAATAATGCAATACACGGAAATCCAGCAGCAAGCCATAGTTGACCGCATTAGATTCCTGATGCGCCATCTGGGCATTACACAAGCGAGATTCGCTGACCATATCAACGTCAGCGCCGCTAATCTTTCAAAACACCTTTCCGGTAAGCTCCCGATCACCACCGGATTGGTCAACCGCATTGCACTGGATTTCGGCGTAAACAGACAGTGGCTCGTCAGTGGCAATGACACACCATTTGGCAAGCAGGAGGGCGATCATGCCAAACTGATCGACTCCACAAATATAGGTATCGAGCCAGACAGCAACCACGAGATGCGGGGTGTGCCGGTGTATGACATCGATGTAACTGCCGGATTCGGCGAACTCTCCATGATGTTTACCCACGAAAGACAGACAGGGATAATCGACCTGCCGCAACTTGGCACATCTGAAGGGGTGCGCATAGTGCGCGTAAGCGGTGACAGCATGGAACCGACAATCAGCAACGGCGGCTACATAGCCCTTCGAGAAGTTCAGTCAAAAACTATTTTCTGGGGCCAGATCTACGTGGTGATCTTAGAAGATTACAGAATGGTAAAAATAGTGAGGCGGCATAAGGATCCGGATAAGGTGATCCTTCATAGCGTCAATCCGGCCTATGATGACATTGAGATTCCACGCTCGGAAATCATCGGACTTTATCTGGTCGAAGGCATAATCAACTACCGTCAATGCTGCTGAGAGTCATAACTGTCCCACTAACGTTGCTGATCGCGTCATCACTTCAGGCACACTCCGGCCTGACAGTGACGGATGTGACTCCCGGCCATCTGTGTGATCTGATCGGAAATAATCGCCAGACAACTTCTCTTACCGTCAAAGGAGGCCAGCTCAACAGCCGTGATTTTGAGTTCATAGCCTCTGAAATGAGTCAGTTATCGACCATTGATCTATCGGCGACCGACATCGTTGGCAATGGACTTCCCGAATGTGCCTTTCTCGGAATGGCAAATCTCTCAACAGTGATTCTCCCAGAAACGATCTCATCAATCGGATGTGGTGCATTTTCCGGATCAGGAATCACATCTGTCGCTATTCCAGTAGAAATGGATTCGATAGCAGACTACGCTTTCCGTAACTGCTACAAACTTGAGTCAATCGCCCTGCCCGGCAAGCTAAGATATCTGGGCAGAGGTGCTTTTGCAAACTGTCAGGCAATGCAGCAAGTATATTTTGCAGCAAACGACAGGCTGAATACCATTCGCGAAGAAACATTCGAAGGTTGCTCATCGATTGCGACCATCGACATGAACCAACTATCGGCATGCTCAAGCATCGGCGATTGGGCACTCGCCCACTGTCCGGCGACATGCCTCATGCGTGTGGGTACAGATGCACTCGACTCTATCGGCTATGGAGCCATGGCTTTCCAGTCATCACTCGACAGGATCGATGCACGCGGACTGCGTCATGTGCCCCAGGCAAGTGAATACGCATGGGCCGGAACAGACAACCGCGAAGAGATAATGCTTCTGGTGGACGATGATATGACCGAAGCATTTGCCGCTGCGCCGGTGTGGAAGGACTTTAATATCGTGTCCGATTCGCAGCTATCGCTGAACATTCCGCAGACAAAAGCATCGACACTCAGCAATATCATAGCAACAGTGCAAGGCAATACTGTCACCATAAAAACTCTAAGCGGAGAGCCTCTCGGCCGCATCGACGTCTACAGCCTGGCAGGCATGCATCTGGCATCGGCATTCACCAAATCATCAGAAACAGAACTAACTCTCGCCACGGATGGAAAAAGCGCGATAATTATCACGTCCACCCAAGGAGTGGCTAAAATAATATTTTAACCAATGGGAAAAAATAAACTCAAAAAGTTCGCCGAAATTGAGAAGATGGCCCACGTCTTCCAATTTCCATTCTCCAGACTCGAAACCGAAGGATTTCCTCTGCGCGGGAATTGGAATCGTGAATTTTTCGGAAACGATAACCCTATCATAGTGGAAATCGGATGCGGAAGAGGTGAATACACTGTCGGGCTGGCACGTCGGTTTCCCGACTGCAATTTCATAGGCATCGACATTAAGGGCGCCAGAATCCATGCCGGAGCAAAGCAGTCGCTGGCTGAAGGGCTGAAAAACGTAGCCTTTGTCAGAACCAATGTGGAGCTGCTTCACTTCTTCTTCGCTCCGGGCGAAGTCGATGAGTTATGGATCACATTCCCCGATCCTCAGATGAAAAAACCGCGTCGCCGACTCACATCGACCCTATTTCTCAACACGTACCGTAAAGTATTGCGTCCTGACGGTGTGATCAATCTGAAAACCGACAGCCCGTTTCTTCACACATATACCAAAAGGCTTGTCGCGCTTAACGATCTGACAATCAAAGCAGACATAGCCGACATCTACAACACACCCGGAGCGCTGACCGACATTCTGTCCATCCGCACCCACTACGAGGCACAATGGATCGACCGAGGACTCACAATCAAGTATCTCGCCTTCAACCTCCCGGCTGAAAAACCGCTTGAGGAGCCGAAAGAAGATGACATTCCATTGGACACATATAGAAGCTACGGAAGAAACTACAACACCAAAACAGCAACAGAATATGACACTATACCCTAATCTGATTCTTGACGCACTAAAACAAGTGCGCTATCCAGGCAACGGAAAAAATATCGTTGAGCTTGAAATGATAGAGGATGACATGCGCATTGACGGCAATAAAGTGACATTCTCCCTGATCTTCGACCGACCAACCGATCCGTTCATCAAGTCAGTAGTCAAAGCGGCAGAAACCGCTATCCTGACGTTTGTCAGCCCGGAAGTGGAAATCAAGGGTAACATCGCGGTCAAAACCCGCCACCAGAACCCTGTCAAACCGGTCAATCCGCTCCCTGCCGTCAAAAACATCATCGGCATCAGTTCAGGCAAAGGTGGCGTAGGCAAGAGCACCGTAGCAGCCAATCTGGCCGTGGCTCTTGCCCGCAGCGGCTACAAAGTAGGGCTGCTCGATGCAGATATTTTCGGGCCATCCGTACCAAAAATGTTTGGATTGGAACATGCCGAGCTGTTCATGCATGAAGTAGATGGCCGCGACCTGATCATCCCGGCAGAAAAATTCGGAGTAAAACTCCTGTCAATCGGATTTATGGTAGATCCAGCCAAACCTGTGCTGTGGCGCGGCTCAATGGCCTCTAACGCACTCAATCAGCTCATAACTCAGGCTGATTGGGGAGAATTGGACTATTTCCTTATCGACATGCCTCCGGGAACTTCCGACATTCATCTGACACTCGTACAGACTCTCGGCATCACCGGTGTAGTGATTGTGAGCACTCCACAGGAGGTGGCGCTTGCCGATGCCCGCAAAGGGGTAGCGATGTTTACGGATGAGAAAGTGAACGTTCCGGTTCTTGGAATTGTTGAGAATATGGCGTGGTTCACTCCAGCACCCCACCCCGATGAAAAATATTTCATTTTCGGACGTGAGGGAGCGAGCCGAATGGCCAGCGAACTCGGCGTGAAATTACTTGGTCAGATCCCTCTGGTGGCAGATATCTGCGGTCAGGCCGATCTCGGCGAACCAATCGCCTTGGCTGACTCTCCCGAAGGCGTAGCATTCCTGTCGCTCGCTGCTGAGGTAAAGGAGGCCATTGACCGCCGAAACTCACAACTCCCGCCGTCGACTAAAGTCGAAGTAAAACATTAAAAAAACTAAACAACAATATCTCAAACATGATACGTCTTAACGTCTTTGCGATAATCGAAGAAAGCAATAACCGGAAACCTTTTGTTGATGCAGCCACCGAACTCGTTGAGCTGTCGCTTCATGATCGTGGAGTGATAACCTACGAAGCATTCGCCTCGCTCACATCCGACAATCACTTCTTCATTTGCGAAACATGGGAAGATGAAAAGTCTCTTGACGAACATATGCACACAGAGCATTTCAAGCGTCTGGTGGCACGGATGGAAGAACTTGGCACTTTGACTCTGGAAAAATTCAGTTTCTGAATGAGAATTTGCAGAATTTTTGTTAAGTTTGCACTCTGAAATACTTAATTTAACCAAATAGGCCAGTTTTCTGTATCAACCAACATAAATGAAAGTTCTCAAATTTGGCGGGACATCCGTTGGCACAATAGATAGCTTGCGGTATGTCAAAGCTATAGTTGAGGGTCAGGATTCCAAGTGTGTGGTAACTGTGTCGGCCCTGGGAGGAATAACCGACAAACTCATAGCAACCGCACGCAAGGCATCAGAAGGTGACCGCACTTATACCGAAAACTATCGAGAGATAGTTGAACGTCATCACACCGTGATTGAAGGAGTGGTGACAGACATGACGCGCCGACAGGAAGTAACGGTGACTGTGGATGCACTGCTTGCCCAGTTATCCACCCTGTTTGACGCCATCGCTCTTCTACGCGAACTGACTCCACGAACATTGGATCTGATTGTCAGCTATGGAGAGAGGATGTCGTGTGTCATTGTCAGTCATATGCTCAGTAATGCTACGCTCTGCAACTCTCTGGATTTTATCCGCACACGCAACCGTTTTGACAAACATGTGCTCGATTCAGAAACAACATCGTCGTTGATCAAGGCAGTGGTGGCGCCGGCCCTTCAGGAATATCAGACCGTAGTAGTCCCCGGATTTATCTCCCGCGACAGCGATGGGCGCATCACAAATCTCGGACGTGGCGGCAGCGACTATACCGCCGCTATCATAGCTGCCGAGCTGGGTGCAGAGGTGCTTGAGATATGGACCGATGTGGACGGATTCATGACCGCCGACCCACGCGTAGTGAAAGACTCGAGGGTAATCGATAGTCTTTCCTTTGTTGAAGCGATGGAATTATGTAATTTCGGTGCAAAAGTCATTTATCCACCGACTATATATCCGGTTTTTAACAAGAACATCCCTATCATCATCAAGAATACGTTTAATGCATCGGCCCCGGGCACTTTCATCGCCGATAGTGTCAAACCTGTCGAAGCCCGAGCCTGTGGCGTAAGTTCAATGAATCCCACAGCAATGGTGCGTCTAACCGGCAGCAGATTCAACTCATTCGATAGAGTGTTCAACGCCCTCTCGCGTCAGGGTGTTGACATACTGATGGCATCCCCGGAAAACGGCTCGTTTGGATTAAAAGGCGCAGATGTAGACAGGGCCATGAGCATACTGTCAGACGAACTTGCGGTTGAACTGACATCCGGGATTGTAGAGAGCATCGAGTCAATCACCGGCCTTTGCACCATAGCTGTTGTCGGCAGCCAGTTGCGCGATATAGCCGATGTGGATCAGACATTGCTCAATGTGCTCAACGGCCAAGGCATTCCCGTCCCGGCTCCTCCCCGCAGCAGTTCATCCACTACCGTAGCCTGCATGATACCGGCTGAATTTCTTAACGATGCGATAAACGCCATACACTCCAGATTCTTCCCCTCATGCACCCCTACCTGCTGAATCATAGCGAGATCAAACCGGAGCGAATAAAGCGGCTGCCGGAAGCATTTTTCAAAAATGCTTCTGATATGACATTTCGCGAAATTGCATATGTGGTTATCGATGTGGCTCTCGGCGATGCGATAGAGCCTGACACGATCAAACGTATCGTTGACCGCTCCCTATGCGACACCCGCCCGTTTTCTCCGGAAGCTGAAGCGGCGTTCGTGGCATCACTCTGGCTTGAAACAGACAAGGATAAGGAGCAAAATACTCTTGTGTGCGCCATTGAGCCGGAAGATCAACACCTCGTAAATGCATTGGCCGGCAAGACGGCACTGCATATACTGATGCCAAAAGGCTGTGCGCATGCCCGCAATGATGCTCAGGTTATAGAAATCCAAGGTTCTGCCACAGACTGCCTGCACCTGTGCAGTGAACTCGAGCGGGTGGCTCCGGTGTGTACCCTCCATAATGCTGCAGCAAATGCGGTGCGCGTAGCAGTGGCGATTTATTGCGCCACCCATCCGCCTATGGACCCCTCAGCAGAGGTGATAGTAAATTCAGCGGCAATGCACCACGCCTATGAAACAGCACGAAAACTCGGACTCAATTGCAAAAGTCCGGAGCTTGCATCAGCGCTGGATGACAACAATGAAATAGCGCCGCTACGACAAGACTCACATCATCGCGAGCAACGCAGGCCCAAGCGAGTGGCCCCGACTGTGGAAGCCGTGATGCGTGAGCTAAACAATAATAAAACCAACCAGACCGTTAATAGATAATGATCAAAAAATTTCTCATTACATTCCTCGGCTCGATGGCAGCGATATGGCTGACATTCATTCTTCTTGGAATCCTTTTCGTTGCAGGGATAATATCTGCCGTGATGACTTCGGTCGGCTCATCCACTTCTAAAAAAGTCAGCGACAACTCTGTGCTTGTGCTCAACCTCAGCGGAGAGATCAACGAACGCAAAGCCCGACCGACAGTTTCAGATGTGATCAATGGAAATCTCACCGACCGTCAGGCCTTGAGTGAGATCACTTCCGTTATCTATAGAGCTGCCCATGATTCACGAATCGAAGGAATCTATGTGGAATGTGAAAATGCAGCCGCAGGCATCGCATCGTTTCAGGCCATTGAGGAAGCGTTGAGATATTTTCAGTCCAAACAGGACAAATGGGTGGTAAGTTATGCCGACATGTATAGTCAGGGTAACTATTATACTGTAAGCGGAGCCAATGAAATATGGCTCAATCCGGTCGGTATGCTCGATGTGCATGGTCTAAGTGGCACCACTTTATTCTACACCGGACTGCTCAATAAAATAGGTGTGAAAATGCAGGTGCTTCGTGTGGGCACCTTCAAGAGCGCTGTCGAGCCTTATTATCTCACAGAAATGAGCCCAGCATCACGCCTTCAGCAAGAAGTGTATATGAACTCTATCTGGGATGCTGTCAAAGAGCGCATAGCCGAAAACCGCGGCTTAAAGCCAGAGGAGATAGACAATTGGGCCAACGAACTGATAATGACAGCATCGGCTGATTCGGTCAAGGCCCTTGGCGCAGTGACCCACGTTGGTTATCGCAACAATGCCGAGCAGCGTGTGGCTGAGCTTGTTGACGAAGAAAAATATTCTGATGTCAAGAAAATAACCATCGGAGAATATGCAGCAGCCGTAGACCTGACCGATTATTCATATCTGCCTGAGGTCAACACCGACCGCAAAGGCAATAATGTGATAGCAGTGCTTTACGCCGAAGGTGAGATTTCAGACAACGGACAATCCGGAATTGTAGGCCCGGACATGGTCAAGGAGATTAACAAGCTAACCGAAAAGGCCGACGATCTGGCCGGACTGATACTGCGCGTGAACTCTCCCGGAGGCAGCGCATTTGCCTCCGAACAGATCTGGGAAGCGCTACGTCAATTCAAGGAAAAAACAGATCTGCCATTTTACGTGTCGATGGGCGACGTGGCTGCCTCAGGAGGATATTACATTTCTTGCGGAGCAGACAAGATCTTCGCCCAGTCGGCAACTATCACAGGGTCTATCGGCATTTTCGGCCTCATTCCCGAGGTTAAAGGATTGCTTAACGACAAACTCGGTGTTACCACCGCAACTGTCAAGACCAACACCAACGGAAGTTTTCCCTCACTCTTTGAACCGATGACCGAAACTCAGCGCGCGAAGATGCAGAACTACATTGAACGTGGTTACGACACATTCACACGCCGCTGCGCCGAAGGACGCCATATGAGTCAGGACTCAATCAAAGCCATAGCAGAAGGCCGCGTTTGGGATGGTGCGCTTGCACAAAAAATCGGACTCGTGGACAGCATCGGTTCACTCCACACTACCATCCTGGCTATGGCCGCAGACCATAATCTTGACAAATATTTGGTAAAAGCATACCCCGATAACACTGATAAGTGGTGGGAAGAACTTCTCGAAATGGACGAGATGCTCAACAATACCGGACTTGACCGTGAATCTGTCGAACTATTGCGTAAAGTGAGCACCCTGAAGGACGCTCCCCGTGTGCAGTGTCGGATGGAAGATATTATAATCAAGTAAGTTAATCATTAACCCATATAAAGCGTGTCGAAGAAAAACAAAGGTGTAAACCCGGTGCTGAAAGCATTGCTCCTGAAGCCATTGTCCATGGTCTACGGGGCGATCACTGGCACACGTAACAAAATGTTTGACTTCGGCATCCTCTCCGAAAGATCATTTGACATCCCGGTGCTTGTAGTGGGTAACATTGCCGTCGGCGGCACCGGCAAGACTCCTCATACGGAATATCTTGTCGACATGCTCCGCTACCGCTATCATATAGCAGTGCTTTCGCGTGGCTACAACCGTAAGACCAGCGGCTTTGTGCTCGCCACAGATAAAACCGGACCGCGTGAGATCGGTGACGAGCCCTACCAGATATTTCGCAAATTCGGTAAGGATATCACAGTAGCGGTGTGTGAAGACCGTTGCAAAGGCATTGATGAACTTCGAGCTATTGATCCGACTATAAACCTGATCATACTCGATGATGCGTTTCAACACCGCTACGTCAAGCCCACTGTAGCGATGGTTCTGACCGAGCATTCGCGGCCCATCTATGATGACGCCGTGATGCCCGCCGGACATCTCCGGGAATCAGCCTCCTCAATCCAACGGGCGCATATAGTCATTGTCACCAAATGTCCGGCTGAGATGCGTCCGATGGACTATCGACTGTTTGTCAAAAGCCTCAATCTTCAACCGTGGCAAAAGCTATATTTCACCAAATATACTTATGGCCAATTACGTCCTCTGTTTCCGAATGAGGCAGTTACAACGCCATTTTTCAATGCTTTGACCGAATCAGACACCATTCTGGCGCTTGCCGGTGTTGCCAATCCAAGGCCTTTTATCAAACACCTCCGCAACTACCGGGCTAAAGTCAGAGCGTTGATATTTGCCGATCACCACAACTTCACCCACGAAGATATCAAACTCGTGGCTTCCCGACTCAGATCTGTTCCCGATCCGTCGCGTGCATGCGTCATCACGACCGAGAAAGATGCCATGCGCCTGAGCGCCATAAAAAATATACCGCCTGAACTTCGGGCACGAATCTTTTATCTGCCGATAAAAGTGACTTTCATTCCCAATCCGGTATCTAATTCAGCCGGCTCCGACGATTTCGAGAACACCCTACTCCATCTCTTATCCAAGTCATCAGAAAATCAAAACTAACCTCATAATTGAAATAAAACATGCTCGATACAATCAAACAAACCGCCGATTATATTCGTGGACGTGTCAATGGACCGCTCCCTAAAACCGCCATCATCCTTGGCACAGGATTGGGCGCACTCGTTGACCACATTGAAAACAAGCAGTTCATTCCCTACACCGAAATTCCTAACTTCCCTCTGTCGACAGTAGAGGGTCATAGCGGAAACCTGATTTTCGGAACTCTTGGCGGAAAAGCCATCATGGGCATGCAGGGCCGATTCCACTACTACGAAGGCTATGACATGAAGCAGGTGACATTCCCTGTCAGAGTTATGAAAGCCCTCGGCATTCAGACCCTGTTTGTGAGCAATGCCGCAGGCGGCATGAATCCGGCATTCGAGATCGGCGACATCATGATCATCACTGATCACATCAACCTCTTTCCTGAACACCCGTTGCGCGGGAAAAACTTCAATGAGCTCGGCACACGTTTCCCTGACATGAGCGAAGCCTACTCGAAACGTCTGATCAAACAGGCGCTGGAAATCGCTGAGGAAAAAGGTATCCGCGTGATGCAAGGCGTCTATGTCGGCACACAAGGCCCGACGTTCGAAACCCCTGCTGAATATCGCTACTTCCACCGTATCGGCGGCGATGCTGTCGGCATGAGCACCGTGCCTGAAGTTATCGTAGCACGCCACGGAGGCATGGAAGTGTTCGGCGTCAGCGTGATCACCGATCTGGGAGTTGAAGGTGTGGTTGAAGTAGCTACGCATGAAGATGTGCAGCGCGCAGCAGAAGCGGCACAGCCCCGAATGATGGAGATCATGCGCGAGCTTGTTGCCCGGTTTGAAGAGTGATAATCGCCATGGCTGAACAAAAAGAAACTGAAATAGCGCAGCTCGGAGAATTTGGTCTGATCGACCGTCTGACTGCCGATGCTGCACCTATGGACCAATCCACGATCAAAGCTGTCGGTGACGATGCAGCCGTGATGCAATATGATCCCGACTCCGACACACGCGTGTTGGTCACCACCGACATGCTGCTGGAGGGCGTGCATTTCGACCTCACATATATGCCGCTGAAGCATCTCGGTTATAAAGCCGCAGTAGTAAACTTTTCCGATATATACGCCATGAACGGCACTCCCCGTCAGATTACGGTCGGACTCGGAGTGAGCAAGCGCTTCACGGTGGAACATCTGGAAGCACTCTACGAAGGCATCAAACTGGCATGTCGCGTCTATGGCGTGGATCTTGTCGGAGGCGACACCACCTCCTCGCGTGCCGGTCTGGTAATATCGATCACCTGTATCGGTACAGCAAAAAACAGTGAAGTGGCACTGCGTTCCGGAGCGAAAGACACCGACCTAATATGCGTAAGCGGGGATCTGGGGGCGGCCTACATGGGCCTCCAGGTGCTGGAGCGCGAAAAAGCGGCTTCTGCCGGGCAGGCAGATTTCACCCCAAACTTCGCAGGGAAGGAATATCTGGTAGAGCGACAGCTCAAACCTGAAGCTCGCCGCGATGTGGTCGAAGCGCTGCGCAAAGCTGGAATTGTACCTACATCAATGATTGACGTCAGCGATGGCCTTTCATCAGAATTGCTGCACATATGCAAAGCGTCTGGCGTGGGATGTCGGGTTTATGAAGACCGCATCCCCATCGACTATCAGACAGCAGTCATGGCCGAAGAGATCAGCATGAATCTCGTGACCGCAGCCCTCAACGGCGGCGAAGACTACGAACTGCTGTTTACAGTGCCTCTCACGGCCCATGAAGCCATTGAGAAAATAAAGGGGGTGAAACTGATCGGAAGAATCACCAAACCGGAACTCGGATGCATGCTCGTGGGACGTAACGATGAAGAAATAGCCCTCAAGGCCCAAGGATTCACCCATATGTAACAGACACCAGAACGTGACTTTTGCATCTACACTTATAATGGCTACATTGTCGGCCGGCGCACTTGCACAGGCGCCGGCCGATACTCTTATGGCCGATGACTTTGACAGTGAATGCGAAATATGTATCATAAACGATGATACGGATTATGATGAATCAACCCTTTTTCACTGGCTGCTCACTGACCTTACAAAATTAAACGCCAGGCAGAATCTTGTTGACCTGGCCACAAGTTTCATAGGACTACGCTACCGTCGCGGCGGCAAAACTCCGAAAGGATTTGACTGTTCAGGGTTTACTGCCTACGTGTTCCGTTCGATCGGCATAAAACTCGGAGCCTCGTCACGTGATCAGTATCAACAGGGACATGAAGTCCCAACAGAAGCACTCGAGGTTGGAGACCTTCTGTTCTTCTCAGGACGCGCCGGAGGCCAGCAGAGGGTTGGACATGTAGGTATGGTTGTAGATGTCGACAAGGAGTCTGGCACCGTCAGGTTCATTCACTCCACACACCGAAGCGGCATCACTGTGTCGCGCACTGATGAGCCATATTATGCGGCCAGATACATAGGAGCGCGCCGCATCCTTTAGAGCGACATAGAAGGCTCTTAAAAAAGGGGGAAAGGAGTACCGTCAGGGCGCACAATCCGTTGGTTGGACGATCCACGGAAATTCAGATCAGGATCACGCAGGGACTGGATGAAAGGGCCCTCGACGATGGCTTCAAACATCGGCAGCAAGTCATCCATTTCAGGCATTGAATGCAATTCTTCGATGGTGTATCCGGTATAGCACCACACCGTATAACCTTCTGCACGTATGGCTTTGACCAGCTCTTTGACTGCATCAAGCGGACGATGTTGCAATGGATCGCCACCTGAAAGAGTGACATTGAAATCGTGGGCTACAATCTGGGCCATCAGTTCGTCTACTGACATAGGTGTGCCCTGATCAAAGTCCCATGACTGACGGTTGTGGCATCCCGGACAGCAATGGGAGCATCCGGAAAGATAAATAGAAGTGCGTAGTCCGGGACCGTCTACCGACGTTCCCGGCACTACTTGAAGCACTTTCAGCAATGTATCCAATTATTTCGAGGAGAGAATTATTTGTGAATGACGCGGTCGTTGAGTTCTGCAAGTTTTGCAGAGTTCCAGCGATCGGTGGTTCCGACGAGATAGCCGGTGATGCGCTGAAGTCTGTCGATGTGTGAACTTCCGCATTTCGGACATTTCTCGAGGTTTTCGCTTGCATCTTCATAACCACAGCTCATGCAGCGGTTGCGGTTGTGGTTAACCGAGCAGTATCCGATATTGTGTTTGTCCATCAGATCGACAACATCTGCTATGGCCTGAGGATTGTGGGTAGCGTCGCCATCGATCTCCACGTAGAAGATATGTCCGCCACGTGTAAGTTCGTGGTATGGAGCTTCAATTTTGGCTTTATGGCGTGGAGAGCAATGATAATATACCGGAACATGATTTGAGTTGGTGTAGTACTCACGGTCTGTGATTCCAGGCAGGATTCCAAACGATTTGCGGTCGCGGCGGGTGAATTTGCCGGAGAGGCCTTCAGCCGGAGTGGCCAGCACGGAATAGTTGTGGGCATACTGCTCGCAATATTCATTGACACGCGAACGCATATGGCTTACAATCCTCAATCCGAGGGTCTGGGCCTCTTCGCTTTCGCCATGGTGAGCACCGATGAGAGCCATCAGGCACTCGGCAAGGCCAATGAAACCGATGCCCAAAGTGCCCTGATTGATCACAGATTCAATAGTGTCATTAGGGCTAAGTTTGTCTGCACCGTTCCACAATCGGCTCATAAGCAGCGGGAACTGCTTTACAAGCGCCGTTTTCTGGAAACAGAATCTGTCATGGAGCTGACGGGCTGTCAAGTCAAGCACTTCGTCAAGTTTCTGGAAAAAGCGGCGAATACGTTCTTCCTTATCCTGAATGCCCATCAGTTCGATGGCAATCCTGACAATGTTGATTGTAGAGAATGACAGGTTGCCGCGGCCAACTGATGTCTTCTCACCATAGCGGTTTTCAAACACACGAGTGCGGCATCCCATGGTGGCTACTTCATATTCATAACGCTTAGGATCGTCAGCTCTCCACTTTTCATGATGGTTGAAAGTAGCGTCAAGATTGACGAAGTTAGGGAAGAAACGGCGCGCTGTCACCTTGCAGGCAAGTTTGTAGAGGTCGTAGTTGCGGTCTTCAGGCAGGTAGCTCACACCGCGTTTCTTTTTCCATATCTGGATGGGGAAGATGGCAGTGGCGCCGTTGCCCACTCCTTCATATGTGGATTGAAGCAGCTCGCGGATGATGCAGCGGCCCTCGGCCGAAGTGTCGGTGCCATAGTTGATGGAGCTGAACACCACCTGATTGCCACCGCGCGAGTGGATGGTGTTCATGTTGTGGATGAATGCCTCCATTGCCTGATGCACGCGCGCCACAGTCTGGTTGATGGCGTGCTGCATCAGACGCTCATCGCCATCCAGTCCCTCAAGAGGTCGGTTGACATAGTCGTCAAATTCCGCATTATACATTGAGGATAGATCCCGGCCTGTCAGGTTCTCCATATTTTTCACCTCTTCGATGAAAGAAGAGCGCACGAACGGGGCGAGATAGAAATCAAATGCAGGGATGGCCTGACCACCATGCATTTCGTTTTGGGCAGTTTCGAGCGAGATACATCCGATGATACTTGCCGTTTCAATTCTCTTGGCAGGACGCGATTCGCCATGTCCGGCAGAGAATCCATGAGCCAGGATGCGATCCAGAGGATGCTGCACGCAGGTGAGCGATTTTGTGGGATAGTAATCCTTGTCGTGTATGTGAAGATAATTGTTGTCTACAGCTTCACGAGCTTCCTCAGAAAGCAGATAATCATCGACAAAAGGCTTGGTGGTCTCGCTGGCGAACTTCATCATCATTCCCGCAGGAGAATCGGTGTTCATGTTCGCATTCTCACGGGTGATATCATTGTTTTTTGCTTCAATTATCTCAAGAAACATATCGCGCGTTTTGGCACGTCGGGCTACTGAGCGCTGGTCGCGGTAAGCGATGTAACGTTTAGCCACTTCCTTGCGTGGCGATTTCATGAGTTCAAGCTCGACGCGATCCTGAATCTCTTCAACCGACATCTGCTCATTTCCGCTGACTCCTATTCTGTCAACGATTCGCTGTATGAGTGCTTCGTCTTCACCCATTTCAGTTGTGAGCATAGCCTTGCGGATTGCGGCCTTGATCTTTTCTTCGTTATAGCCAACAATTCGGCCGTCACGCTTGATTACTGTCTGTATCATTCTGGGGGGGGGATATTGAGAGGATTTTTTCTTTTTTGCGATGCAAAGATACATCCTTTTTTTGAAAAATCAGCACACTTTTCACAGAAAAAGTTATCTACACTTTATCAACTTGGAAAACTTTTAGACATTCATAAAATCATAAACTCCTATTCTCCAATATATTAGCATTTCGTTTTGGACAACTTCCTTAAAATATACTACCGTAAAGTTTTTCAATTTAGCAATCCATACAACAAAGCAGGTCTACAATCGCCATGCATAGCTGACGATTGCAGACCTGCCGTATAATAAGGCGAATCAATGAAGTATGATACTGTACGTATTGAGGAAATGAGCCCCCGGAGCGAGATGGTTCATCACACGACGGTCGGCAAGCTCACCGGAATAGCCAACGGTATCGCAAGCTCCACACCAAGGCTCGATGCACACAAACGGGCAATCAGGATGCTGGGCTGTCGGAGCCCACAATGCCAGAATCGGCATGTGGAAATCCACCGTGATCCAAGGCACACGTTCCGGAGTCAGCAGCGTGCATGATGTTATGTCAGCAGAATCGATCACATAGGTATCGATATCAAACGTCTGAGATGTGATCGGCAGCATAGCTTCCTGGTCGAGCTTGAGATCGTGAGGCTGTCCGGGATCAACACATCCCTTTTCCAGCGGAATCAGATAGTGCATCGGCGAGGTGGTGCCAAACGAGAAATACCCCCTTACTGTGTCGGCAGGATCAAAGTCAGGCAAATTAAATGCCGGATGCGCTCCGATCTGGAAATGCATCTCATCTTTGCCTTCGTTGCGCACAAACCAAGTGACCGACAGCCCCTTGTCAGACAACTGATAAGTTACAAACAGCATGAAGGGGAAAGGATAGCAGGCAAGCGTTTCTTCGGTTGAGCGCAATCCAAGCACAGCTTTATCAGCAGAATGCTCCACTACGGTAAATTCCATTTTTCGGGCAAAGCCATGAATATCGATCTGGTAGGTCTTGCCATCGTGACGGTAGTGATTGTCCCACACACGTCCAGTGTTAGGGAACAACAGAGGTGACCTACCGGCCCAGAAAGCCGGATCGCCTTGCCAGAGAAATTCGATGCCGTTGCGCTTAAGACTCTGCAATTCAGCGCCAAGAGTTTCAATTGCGGCGCTAATATTGCCGCTGTTCAGTTCAAGTATCATAGACAGGTAATTTTTATCATTAACAGTTGGAACCGCCGGTTAGTTCTGCCGCCATGGCAGCAGCCGCGCGTCGCCCGTCACCCATTGCGAGAATCACTGTGGCTCCACCTCTAACAATGTCACCACCAGCATATATTGTGGGAATCGATGAACGTAGAGTATCGTCAGCCACAGCCACGGTGCCTCTACGCGTAACCTCAAGATCGGGAATAGCTGAAGGGATCAGAGGATTAGGGCTCACTCCGACACTAACTATAACCATATCGACCTCCACCTCGACAACCGCGCCTTCGACAGGCACAGGCGAACGGCGTCCGCTCTCATCGGGTTGCCCCAACTCCATTTGTTGCAACCTCATGGCGCGCACATGTCCACGTTCATCGGCAAGGTATTCAATCGGATTATGAAGAGTAAGGAACTCGACTCCTTCCTCTTTGGCATGCTTCACCTCTTCAATTCGAGCCGGCATCTCTGCCTCGCTTCTACGATAGACCACTATCACCTTTTCAGCGCCCATACGGCGTGCGGTACGGCATGAATCCATAGCCGTGTTTCCGCCACCGATGACAGCCACACGTTTGCCATGGAACACGGGAGTCGCATAGCCGGGAGTACCCGCATGCATCAGGTTGACACGAGTCAGATATTCATTGCTCGACAATACATTGACAAAATTTTCTCCTGGAATACCCATGAAACGAGGCAAACCTGCACCAGATGCAACAAAGATAGCCTTAAAGCCTTCGTTGAGCAGATCATCGTAGCTCAGAGTTTTACCTATAATGGTGTCCTTACGGAATATAACACCCAGATCACGAAGCGCATTGATTTCATGTTCAACTACGGAATTAGGCAGTCGAAATTCCGGTATACCATACTTCAACACCCCTCCGATCTCATGAAGCGCCTCGAATACGGTGACATCGAATCCACGCTTGATCATATCGCCGGCAAACGAGAGTCCTGCAGGACCGGAACCGGCCACCGCCACCTTAATTCCCAGCTTATTACGAGATTCAGACACTGGTGCCGCCACGGCATTATCAGCAGCAAAACGCTCAAGATAGCCAATTGCCACAGCCGGCTTTTTCATTTTATTGTATATACACTTGCTCTCGCACTGCTTCTCTTGAGGACAAACACGTCCGCACACTGCAGGCAATGCGCTCGTTTCCTTCAGCACGGACAGAGCGTCAGTAAAATTTCTACGCTCAATATTTTTGATGAAGCCGGGAATATTGATGCCTACGGGACATCCGGTAACGCATTGAGGATCGGGACAATCAAGGCAACGTGTGGCCTCAAGCACCGCCTGCTCCCGACTCAACCCCATGTTTACCTCACGTGAAAGAGTCTTAACTCGATATTGTGCCGGCAATTCGGGCATTTGCACACGTGGGATCTCTCCTCGTTCTTTTGCCGAAGTGCTTTTACGTAATTCCTCACGCCATTTGGCGGTGCGGGGTGAAATCGTATCGTTGTTCATAACATGGAGTATCAATCAAGATCTGAGTCGCATAATCATTTCATCAAAATCAACCTGGTGAGCGTCAAATTCAGGTCCATCGATGCACACAAAGCGCATCTTACCGCCCACACTCACACGACAAGCGCCACACATGCCTGTGCCATCGACCATGATTGTGTTGAGCGATGCAACAGTAGGAACGTCATATTTGCGGGTAAGAGCAGCCACAAACTTCATCATTATAGCCGGGCCAATGGTCACTACCTCATCTACATGCTCACGCATAAGCACTTGCTCGACCCCGGCAGTGACAAGTCCTTTGTTGCCATACGAGCCATCATCGGTCATAATGATGACCTCATCGGAATGCTTTCTGACTTCACTTTCCAGAATTATCAGATCGCGTGTTCTGGCAGCAAGCACAGATACGACGCGGCATCCGGCAGCCTTCATTGCCTTGATTATAGGAAGCAGAGGAGCCACACCTACCCCACCGCCACAGCACACCACGGTGCCTGAATTGCGGATTGCCGTGGCCCTTCCGAGCGGGCCAACCACGTCTGCCAGACTCTCGCCCGGCTCCATGGCACAGATAGCACGGGTTGAGTCGCCTACGGCTTGCACCACCAAAGTAATGGTGCCGCGTTCCACATCCGCATCGGCAATAGTGAGAGGAATACGCTCTCCATGTTCATTGTCGATAACGATGACAAAGTGTCCGGGGCGACGGGCCTTTGCAATAAGAGGGGCTTCCACAACCAGCTTGACTACAGCATCTGAAAAATGCTCTTTGGCTATGATCTTATACATTATCTATAAATAAAAGTTGAATCTTGTTCAATACCGATGTTTCTACTGAGCGGCAACTTGTGTGCACTACGCAAGAAAGCAGCCGCCCGTGAATCGGTGGATATATTTGCCGGCACCACACGGAAGTTATGCTTACCATCGGCCGGCTCAGTGAAAACAGGGAGATAACGCGCCGACTCGACATAAGCACGTCCTGAATCATCTCGTTTGAGTTTCACAGTGACAACAGTGCCTCCACGCGTGTCGACAGTCTTCATATTGGAAATAAAATTACCGAGAGAATAGGTCAAAACGATGTTGCGACCAGATGATGATTGTCGCATTTCCATGGGCTGCACCACGTGTGGATGGTTTCCGATGATCATATCCACCTCAAGCGCCGTGAGCCAGTCAGCCAGAGTTTTCTGAGCTGCATTTGGGAGCAATTTATATTCATCGCCCCAATGTATGCACACTGCAATAAGTTCAGCGCCACGTTTACGTGATCGCTCCACATCGCGACGTATCAGTTCATGGTCGATATAGTCCACCACAGCATTTCCGGTTACTGTGATGCCATTGGTCCCATACGTGTAGTTAAGCAATCCGAGTTTAAAGCCATTGACATCGACAATCATCGGAGATAGAGAATCGCGGTCGGCCTGATCATGATACACTCCAAGATGCGGAATCTTCTCCGCTCTCATTTGGTCGAGAGTGCGGTGAAGCCCCTTATCGCGACGATCAAGAATATGATTGTTGGCCAACAGGAACACATCGAAACCGGCATCCGAAAGCGCCTGACGGTATTCATCAGGCGCGCTGAAGCAAGGATACCCCCGGTAGGGCTTTCCGCCAAGGGGTGCTTCAAAATTGACCACAGCCAGATCAGCGCCTGATATATAATCGCGCATCGAAGCAAAACATTCTGAATAGTCGTGTGACCCATCGGAACGCCGCGCCGCGTCAATCTGGGCCTGATGTTGCATTGCATCGCCCGCAAACAGGATTTCCGCCTCATCCTGTTCATAGGGTGAGAAATGAAACAGCTGCATTACAAACGGCAGCATCTTGGCCAGCATCAGACCAGACATGACTATAAGTGGATCAATAAACCGAACCGGAAGCTGCAAGCAGCGTGTTGCGCATGAGAGAGCAGATGGTCATCGGCCCTACTCCACCGGGAACTGGTGTTATGTACGAGCAAAGAGGCTCAACGTTGGCGAAATCAACGTCACCACTAAGCCTGAAACCACTCTTTTTAGTTGCATCAGGCACACGTGTAGTACCTACATCGATGATCACTGCACCCGGTTTAACCATGTCGGCAGTGACGAATCCCGGTTGTCCGAGAGCCGCAATGATTATGTCGGCACGACGGCAATGATCCTTGAGATCAGGAGTAGCGGAATGGCAGACGGTTACCGTGCAGTTACCCGGGGCCGCCTTCTGCATAAGCAAGGAAGCGACAGGTTTACCAACGATATTGCTACGGCCTAACACCACGCAGTGTTTGCCTTTAGTATCAATACCATATCGGCGCAATAATTCTACTATGCCAGCAGGAGTGGCTGATACGAAGCATGGCAATCCAATCGACATACGGCCTACGTTGATAGGATGGAAACCATCCACATCCTTGCGCGGGTCAACGGCTTCAATTATGCGCTGTTCATCAATGTGGCGCGGCAATGGCAACTGCACGATGTAGCCATCAATGGCTGGATCTTCATTGAGCTGCTTCACTATTGCAAGGAGTTCATCCTCGGTAACATCCGCTTCACGTCTGATAAGCGTTGACTCAAATCCACACTGCTCACACGCTTTCACTTTATGGGCCACATAGGTTTCCGAGCCTCCATCATGCCCGACAAGCACGGCTGCCAGATGAGGGCGACGCTTCCCACTATTGACCATATTTTCTACCTCTGCCGCGATCTCTGATTTGATTTCATCGGCCACTTTCTTGCCATCAATAAGCATAATCGAGTGTTGTTATAATGATATGAATGTATCGATGATTGGCAATCAGCGTCGACCCATTTGCTTTTGAGCAGCGCGGGCAGCCTTCATCATCTGCATCGGGTTATTTTTAAATGAGGTCGCGGCCTTCATCATCTTCCGTGTCTGTTCAAATTGTTTGAGCAGACGATTCACCTCAGGGAGGTCGGTGCCGGAGCCACGTGCAATACGTTGACGGCGTGATCCCTTGATAATGTCGGGATTAGCGCGTTCTTCTTTGGTCATCGAACCAATTATGGCTTTGATGCCCTTGAAAGCATCATCGTTGATCTCAACATCTTTGAGAGCTTTGCCCATGCCCGGGATCATCGAAGCGATATCCTTGAGCGAACCCATCTTCTCAATTCGGTTGATCTGATCAAGGAAATCATTGAAATCAAACTGGTTTTTGGCGAGTTTGCGTTCGAGTTCACGAGCCTGTTTTTCGTCAAATTCCTGCTGGGCCTTCTCGACAAGGCTGACAATGTCACCCATACCGAGGATACGGTCGGCCATACGTTCGGGATAGAACACATCGATGGCGTCCAGCTTTTCACCACGTCCCACAAACTTGATAGGCTTGTTGACCACAGTGCGTATCGACAGGGCAGCGCCGCCACGTGTGTCACCATCAAGTTTAGTGAGTACAACTCCATCAAAATCCAGGCGATCGTTAAATTCCTTGGCGGTGTTGACGGCGTCCTGGCCAGTCATGGAGTCGACCACAAAAAGGGTTTCCTTAGGATTAATTGCCTTTTTGATGGCTTCGATCTCGTCCATCATCTGAGCATCAACAGCCAGACGTCCGGCAGTATCGACAATAACCAGATCGTAATTATTGGCTTTGGCATGAGCAATACCTTCAAGAGCAATGCTTACCGGATCTTTGCTTTCGAGATTGGAATAGACCGGCACCTGAATCTGCTCACCGAGTACCTTCAGCTGCTCGATAGCAGCGGGACGATACACGTCACATGCCACAAGCAAGGGTCTTTTGCCCTGTTCGCTCTTGTATTTTCGGGCGAGTTTACCGGAAAAAGTTGTCTTACCTGAACCTTGCAAACCGCTCATGAGCACTACGGCAGGGTTTCCACTGACATCAAATTTCGAGGCATCACCGCCCATCAGCATTGCCAGTTCATCATGGACAATCTTGACCATCTGCTCCTTCGGTTTAACCGAAGTGAGCACATTCTGGCCAATCGCCTTAGCTTTGACAGTATCAGTGAACTGCTTGGCTACTTTGAAATTGACGTCGGCATCCAACAATGCACGACGCACATCGCGCATGGTTTCAGCTACGTTAATCTCGGTAATCTTACCTTCGCCTTTAAGTATTTTGAAGCTTCGTTCAAGTCTTTCGCTGAGATTCTCAAACATATTATTGTCGGTTTGCTTTATTTTATTTACCCGCAAATTTACTGCTTTTTTCCCAAACCTCAAAACCTCATGCCCGAGTTTGCGGATGAATGGAAATTTTATTAGTTTTGCACAAGCATAGACATTACTCAATTATTTATGACCAATAATGGAATTAATCACATCTGAAAACATATTACTCATAGGCTCCACACTGCTTATCGCCGGAGTGCTCATCGGCAAGTCGAGCTATCGCATAGGACTGCCTCTTCTGCTGATATTCCTGCTCGTAGGAATGGGCTTCGGCTCCGATGGAGTCGGAATCCAGTTTTCCGACATGAATTCAGCTCAGTTCATAGGCATGGTGGCCCTCTGTGTGATTTTGTTTTCCGGAGGTATGTCGACCAAATTATCAGCGATAAAGCCGGTGATTGTTCCCGGTCTGGTGCTGTCAACAATCGGCGTATTGCTGACAGCGTTAATCACCGGCCTGTTCATATGGTGGCTGTCAGGTATGAGCTGGACAAACATACATTTCGCCCTACTTCCCTCGCTGCTGCTGGCATCGACGATGTCGTCAACCGATTCAGCCTCGGTGTTCGGCATTCTCGGCAGCCGCAAAGTCGGGCTGCGCCATAACCTGCGTCCGATGCTCGAACTTGAGAGTGGCTCCAACGATCCGATGGCCTATATGCTCACCATAATATTGATTGAAGCTATAAATCTGGGAGGAGAACTATCGGGCACCACCCTCGCAGTGCAACTGTTGCTTCAATTCGGAATTGGTGGCGCAATGGGCCTTCTGATGGGGAAAATCACGCTATGGCTTATCAGCGCTTATATCCGGATCGGCAGCAAAGGACGTGCGGAAGATCCATCACAGGCCACATCGATGATAGCAATACTGATGTTAGGATCGGTGTTTTTCACCTTTGCCACAGCAACTGATTTTGGAGGGAACGGCTATCTGGCCGTCTACGTTCTCGGCATATCACTGGGCAATGCCAAATTACCCAGCCGCCGAGGCATAGTCAAGTTTGTCGATGGCATGACCTGGCTTGCTCAGATCGTGGTGTTCCTGATGCTCGGGCTTCTGGTAAACCCGGCCGAGATGCTCAATGTGGCTCCTGTTTCCTTATTGATCGGAGCTTTCATGATCTTGATCGGACGCCCGCTCAGCGTGTTTATATCGCTGATGCCGATGCGCCGGATCAGCTTCAAAGCAAAGACTTTCGTTTCGTGGGTCGGGCTGCGTGGCGCAGTGCCTATCATCTTCGCAACTTATCCTGTTGTAGCGGAGGTTGATGGAGCGTCCCAGATATTTAACATTGTATTTTTCGTGACGCTCCTGTCGCTGCTTGTACAAGGCACAACAGTTATTCCATGTGCCAAAATGCTCGGGCTCACAGATAATGAAACGGAAGAAAATGATGATTTCGGTGTAGAACTAGCCGATGAACTTCCGACATCGCTTCAGACTCTCACTCTGACTCAGCAGCATCTCAGCGCAGGAAACACCCTTCGCGACATGAAATTACCAGAAGGTTCACTGGTAATGATGATTCGCAGAAACGGGCGCTACATAGTTCCCAACGGTTCACGCCACCTCCTGCCAGGAGATTCTCTGCTGATTATCCGCGAAGATCAGTGAAGACTGGCAGCTATGGTCTTAGCCAATGACCGACACTGCTCGATTGCAGTTGCATCCGGTGACTGCTTTGACACAACAGGCGCATCGATCGCTTCCATGCCACAACGTTCAAGTTGACGGGCCATTTCCTTGACAGCCTGTTGAGCCCATGTGTGCGAACCGAGCATCGCTACCTTGCGGCCTTTCAATCCGCGCACAGCAATGGCTTCCATCACGGCAGCTACGGGAGGGAACAACGACTCGGAATAGGTTGGCGCGGCAATAATCAAACCTTTATGGCGGAATATATCTGCCAATATGTAGCTCAAATCACTATACGAGGCATTGTAAACCGCGATGTCCTTTACTCCAGACTCAGCAAGAGCGTCGGCGGCAGCTTCTGCCAATTTCTCCGTGTTGCCATACATCGAGCCATAAACAATTGTCACGCCATTGTCAAGAGGTTCATATCGGCTCAATCTGTCATACAGATTTATGACTTCAGTGAGCCTTGAGCGCCACACCGGACCGTGGGTAGGACAAACAGCCGAAAGTGTCACTCCGGCAAGTTTCTTCAGCGCACGCTGCACGTGAACTCCATATTTTCCAACGATATTACTGTAGTATCTCACCATTTCAGGGAAATATGGATCGGCATTCATGTCAGAATCGACTACAGCACCATTGAGAGCCCCAAAACATCCGAAAGCATCACCACTGAACAGCACCTGTTCCTCTTCAAGCAGGGTCATCATGGTTTCCGGCCAATGAACCATAGGAGTCAGTATGAACCTGAGAGTAGTGTCGCCGAGCGAAAGAGTGTCGCCATCTGCAACGGTCAGAGTATTTTCAGTTTCGCCATAAAATCCTTGCACCATGGCAAGAGTCAGACGATTGCCGACAATAGTCATGTCGGGAAATGCCTGACGCAATACCCGGATAGCGCCCGAGTGATCAGGTTCCATATGATTTATAATGAGATAATCCGGGCTTTTATCGCCAAGAATACTCTTGATATGTTCGATCTGCTCAATTGCGTGTGACACCTCCACACCATCGACTATGGCAGTTTTCTCGCTGCCTTTCAACAGGTAAGAATTATAGCTGACGCCCATCGGAAGGGGCCACATAGCCTCAAATTTCACAGTTGTGCGATCGTTCACACCAATATAAGCTATTCTCTCGGTTATTTCTGAAGTGCGCATATTTTATCACGTTTTTTCGGGCGCAAAGTTAGCACTTTTTATTTGAATAGATAATAATCGGCGGTAGTGTGCCGTTAATAATTTCGAATGAACGTTTTTAAACACATAATGATGTGTGGCACTATGCTGCTTTCGACAATGCCGACCTTAAAGGCTCAAAGCGGAGGCAGCACAGCCTATAATTTCTTAGATGTCAGCACATCATCGCGCATTTACGGACTTGGAGGCGTCAATATATCATTAGTAGATGATGACATAATGCTCACTGACCAGAATCCTGCACTTTTAGGGCCTGAAATGAGTAAATCAATGGGTTTCAGCTACATGAGATATCTTGGCGACTCAAATTTTGCATCTTTCAAATATGCCCATTCGGCTGGTGAAAGAGCAGCCTGGAGCGTTGGAATCCAGTATTTTGGCTACGGGAGCATAACGTCTGCGGATGCCACAGGGACGATTCTCGGCTCTTTCTCGCCTAAAGATCTGGCATTCAATGGTGCCTTCTGTCACGACCTTGGAGAACGCTGGCGCGGCGGCTTTAATGTAAAATTTCTTTACAGCGCGTACGACGCCTACTCAGCTCTGGCCATAGCGACAGATCTCGGCGTGAATTATTTTGACGAAGAGCGTGGCAGTTCACTGTCACTTGTAGTGGCAAACCTTGGCGGCCAGGTGAAACGGTTTGCCGACCGCTACGATCGCTTACCAATAGACGTCAGACTTGGATGGAGCAAGACGCTCGGATCCTCCCCTCTCACTCTCAACATCACCGCCCATAAACTCACTAAGTGGAGCTTGCCATACGTTGACAGCGGCGATGGCACTGAAGAGGCGAAAATAAAAAACGGCTTTGTCAGCAACCTGTTCCGCCACCTTGTATTTGGCCTTGATCTGCGTCCCAGTGATAATTTCTACGTTGATCTGGCCTATAACTACAAAGTACGAACCGACATGAGCAACTTCAAACGCAGTTTTATAAGCGGCTTCAGCATAGGAGCAGGAGTGAAAGTAAAGATGTTTCAGGTCGGACTTGCATTTGCGCAACCTCACAGCGGCGCAACCTCATTCATGGTCAACATATCAACTAACATCTACGAATTTTAGGCATTCATACTCCTTATTATAAATATGAAACCAATCATCATTGCAATCGACGGATTTTCATCATCAGGTAAAAGCACCATGGCCAAGGCACTGGCCAAGTCCATAGGCTACCGCTATATTGACTCAGGAGCCATGTATCGCGCAGTAACTCTTCACGCAATGCGCAACAACATGATTTCAGCCGATGGATCCATCGACACAAGCGCACTGATAGCCTCGCTCCCAGATGTCAAGATTGATTTCCGGCCTGACGCGTCAGGTCAACGTACCATGCTAAACGGTGAAGATGTGGAACAACAGATCCGCAGCATGGAAGTAAGCTCCCATGTCAGTCCGGTAGCTGCCATAGCCGAAGTGCGTCACGATCTTGTGCGCCGCCAACAGCAATTCGGACTTGAAAAAGGGATTGTCATGGATGGACGCGACATAGGCACCACAGTATTTCCTGACGCTGAGCTGAAAATCTTTGTGAACGCGGCAGCCGAAACGCGTGCCCGCCGCCGCTATGAGGAATTGCTGTCGAAAGGCGAGCAGGCTGACTATGAGGAAGTGCTCGAGAATGTGCGCTCACGTGATCACATCGACATGACCCGTGCCGAAAGTCCATTGCGCCGGGCTGATGATGCAATTGATATTGATAACTCAATGATGACGCCGGAAGAACAGAATGCCTGGCTTCTCAACCAATTCCGCCATGCCGCAGCCGCTGATTGAAATTGACGCTGACTCAGGATTCTGTTTTGGCGTTACAGCCGCTATCAAAAAAGCGGAAGAGGAGTTGGCCCGCGGAGGCACATTGTACTGCCTCGGCGATATTGTCCATAACTCAGACGAGGTGAACCGCCTGCGTCACAAAGGGCTGATAACCATAAGCCATAAGGAACTGGAATCGCTTCATGGAGTAAAGGTGCTTCTAAGAGCACATGGAGAGCCACCGGAAACGTACGAAATGGCGCGTCGTAACGGGGTCGAGATAATTGATGCAACATGTCCTGTTGTGTTGAAATTGCAACAACGGATCAAAAGTGCATACGATCAGGAATGTCGCCCGCAGATATTGATATATGGCAAAGCCGGACATGCAGAAGTCAATGGCCTTGTGGGGCAGACTCATGGCGAAGCAATTGTGATAGAAACTTCTGCCGACATAGAAGGAGTAGACAAATCACGTCCGACTCACCTGTATTCCCAAACCACCAAGAGCATAGACGGATTGCGTTCGATATCGTCAGAAGTGGAAAGCAAGATGAATGACGGAGTTGAGTTTCTGGCCTTCGACACCATATGCCGTTCTGTAGCCCACAGGGTCGACAAATTGCGGGAATTTGCATCATCGCATTCCGTGATTCTGTTTGTCAGCGGCAAAAAAAGTTCAAACGGCAAATTCCTTCACAGTGAGTGTATGAAAGTCAACTCCAGAACGCATATGATCTCCAATGAAGACGAGTTGGATGCAAATTGGTTTTCCAACACCGATACCATCGGCATTTGCGGGGCAACATCAACTCCCCGCTGGCTTATGGAACGCGTCAGCGACCGAATCAAGAGCCTTTTTACAAAATGAAAAATATAGCTATTTCACTAATCATACTTTTATCCATATTTCTGACACTCAATTCATGCGGCTCCGAGAGCGAGCAGATATCCCCCGCATCCGAACGAGGTCAGCTCGATGCAGCCGCCTTATGTTCTGACTCCATATCGCTGACTAACCATGAGCTGACAGCAGCGATACTCGCCGTGAGGTCACGCGAATGGCAGATGCGGTCACAAGGCTTCGACTCTGATGCCGATGCCTATATCGAGGCATTCAGAAATTACATAACAGAGCATAATGAAACATTAGCAAAAGAGCTATTCTGACGATGATATATCCTCAAAGTTTTGAGCAGAAAGTCGGATTCGGGGCAGTGCGTCAGGCAGTGTCCCGACTCTGCGTTTCAGCAATGGGAGTGGATGAGTGTGAAAGGCTTACATTCTCAACAGATTTCGATGAAATCGAACAGCGGCTGAAGTCGACAGCCGAGATGCTTGACCTCATCACAACCGATGAAGGCGGCGCATTGCCTCTTGGCGAAGTCTCCGACGTGCGTCAGGTATTGATGTCAATCAAAGTGCCAGGAACTTTTCCTCAGGCAGATACTCTGCCGCAGCTACGCGCCACTCTCATGGCTATCGGCCAGATCGAAGCATTGTTTGCATCTGCCCGCGAAGACAATCGCTATCCGCGGCTCGACCGCGTTGTCAGAGCCATCACGCCATTCCCAGGTCCACTGCGTTCAATCGACCGCATTCTTGACCGATTTGGAAACATAAAGGACTCCGCATCGCCGGAACTGGCTGAAATACGCCGATCGCTCGCTGCCGCCTCAGGAAGCATCGCTGCCGCAATGAGAAGAGTGCTCGCAAGAGCTGTGGCTGACGGTCTGATCGATGCAGATGCCACTCCATCCATGCGCGATGGACGCATGGTTATCCCGGTTTCACCGATGCACAAAAGGAAAATTTCAGGCATCGTACACGATGAATCCGCATCGGGTAAAACTGTGTTTATAGAACCGGCGGAAGTGGTGCAGACCAACAACCGTATGCGGGAACTGCAGATGGAAGAACGACGGGAGATAATACGCATTCTGACCGGGCTTGCCGACGAATTGCGTCCACATATACAGGATATAATGCTTTCGTTGTCGATAGTAGCCGAACTTGACTTCATCCATGCCAAAGCGCTATATGCTAAAAATATAGACGCGACATTGCCAAATCTATCCAGTGAGCCTGAGATGGAATGGTATCATGCTTGCCATCCGGGGCTGCTTACGTCGCTGCGCGCCCAGGGCAAAGAGATAGTTCCACTCGACATCACCCTCACTGCTGACCGCCGTCTGCTGATCATATCAGGACCAAATGCCGGAGGCAAATCCGTGACACTAAAAACAGTTGGCATAGTCCAGTACATGACTCAATGCGGTCTGCTCCCGCCTTTGTTTGAAAACAGCCACATGGGCATCTTTAACGACATATTCATTGATATCGGCGATGACCAGTCGATTGAAAATGATCTGTCGACATACTCATCACATCTGAGCCACATGAAGCAGTTCATGGCTCGTGGCCGCGGCACCACCCTGCTGTTGATCGATGAATTTGGCAGCGGCACAGAGCCTCAGATCGGCGGAGCCATAGCACAGGCTATACTCAGTCGTTTTGCATCGCTGGGCGTGTGGGGAGTTATAACAACCCATTTCCAGAATCTAAAGCAGCTCGCCAAGGAACTGCCCGGTTTGGTAAACGGGTCAATGCTCTATGACCGGCAGCGTATGGAGCCCCTGTTCAAACTATCCATCGGAATGCCAGGCAGCTCTTTTGCAGTTGAGATAGCCCGCAAAATAGGTCTGCCGGATGAGATAATTTCCCAAGCCGAAGAGATAGTAGGTAGCGATTATATCAACATGGACCGATATCTTCTCGACATAGCCCGCGACCGCCGCTATTGGGAAAACAAGCGCATGGAGATCCGACGTAAAGAAAAACGGATCGAACAGACGCTTGCCGATTATGAAGCTGATGCGGAAAATCTGCGTGCGAAACGTCGCGAAATACTTGCAGATGCCAAAGAAGAGGCCAAGCGGATTCTCGACGGCAGCAATGCCGCCATTGAGCGTACCATTCACGAAATACGCCGAGCACAGGCCGAAAAAGAGGAAACACGTCAGATTAGAGAACGTCTTCAGCAGGAGAAATCAGCAATTTCATCGGATTCAAAGGATCACCCGCTGCTCCACAAAGCTCCTAAACCAAAGAAGAAGCCGCAGCCAAAACCGCAGGAGCAGCGCCCCATTGCAGAAGGTGACTACGTGAAACTGGAAGGACAGGACACTCCCGGACAAGTTCTGGCGATAAACGGCAATAAGGCCACAGTCGGTTTCGGAATGCTCAAAACCACTGTAGCCCTGAACCGGCTGCGCCATACTTTGGCAAAGCCTCAGACCGGGGTCACCTCCGGCGCACGTCTGATGAGCGAGCAACAGCGCACACGCCAACTCGACTTCAAGCAGGAGATCGACGTGAGAGGCATGAGAGCCGACGAAGCGTTACAGGCAGTAACTTATTTCATCGATGACGCCATCAGATTCAATGCCAAACGGGTGAGAATACTGCACGGAACCGGCACAGGAGCCTTGCGTCAATGCATAAGGCAGTATCTGGCAACTAATCCGGGAGTAACCCATTTCGCAGATGAAGATGTGAGATTCGGCGGCGCAGGTATAACTGTAGCAGAGCTTTAGCCAGGATCGGATGGCACCACTATGTTGGCCAACGCCTCCTCATCGGTTACTTTGCAGCCCCATAGCGCGTAATATAGCATAAACAGCTCGCATATCAACGCAATGGACCAGGTCCACTGCCAAGATCCGAGCATGTCGGCCATTACGCCCTGAAGCACAGGGAAAACTGCGCCTCCGAACACTCCCATCATGAACACTCCGGAAGCGTTGGTTGTATAGCGGCTGAGTCCGGCCACAGCAAGAGTAAATATGCACCCCCACATAACGGAGTGACATAGCCCCACGCTGACCAGAACCCACAGATTGTCAGTGATCATAGCCACAACAATAAGTGCCGACGCAACGATAGTGGAACATGCCAGGAGTTTACGCGGCGACACCTTATTGATGAAACTAAATCCGAGGCGCCCCACCATCATTCCGCCCCAATAGAGGGTGGCCAACAGTGCCGGAATGCCCAGGTTAAGTCCACTGACCACAATCTTATCCATTCCGAAGAAAGAAAGCGGATGTCCGGATTCTATGAGTTGCATGGCATGCAGATTGACATTAACTCCTACTGCGACTTCAGTGCCTACATAGAAGAAGATGGCGATCACTCCAAGGGTCAGATGTCTGAACGACCATACTGTCCGCGGCAAAACGCCCTCCGATGAAGCCGACCGTGTGTGGGCCAGATCGGGCAGACGCAGCCTCGATGTGACGAAAGTTACAACTGCAACCGTAGCTGCAATAAGCAGGAACGGCATCAGGAGCTGATCGGGGCTGACTGCATCCAATGCCACCCCGGCGAATATCACTCCGGTCACAAAAAACGGTGCCACAGTTGTGCCTATCGAGTTTATGCCACACACAATGTTCATACGCTGAACCGGACGTGTGCCAGGAAGGTCATAGGCAGAAACATAGGGATTGATGACCACCTGAAGCATGGCTGCAGACGTTCCCATCAGAAACGACCCGGCAAGAAACACAAAGTAACCCCATGGGATCAGATCAGCCCCGACCGTGAGTCCGGAAGTGCCGAAACTCACAGCGATCTGCGACGAGAGGCTATATAGAAGTAATCCGGCTATCATCACGCAGAGGGCGCGGATAAGCGTCACCTTATAACCATGACTGTTGATCCATTTTCCGGCTGTGCTGCTGTTGACAAGATAGCCGAGAAAGAAAAAGAAAGAGATAAGGGTGGTCAGAGTGTTGCGCAACTCATCAGTGTGTGACAGAAACGCGACTTTCAGCGGTCCTTGAAATTGGCCGTTGACTGTGGTGAGAAAGCCTACTATAAAGTAGATAAACGTCAGGACCAGAAATGGTCCCAACGTATATCTCACAGAAGTATCGGAAGAGGAAAGAGTTTTCATATCCTTATGATCAGATTATCGATTCAAGAGTAGCCATAGAGCCATTATTGGCAATCGAATCGGTCATCATCGAATAGATTGATTTAAAGTTCTCCGAGCCAAGCAATCCGGAACCGGCAAATGCCGACAGGTTAAGGAAAGCCAAAGGATCATCACTCTGAATCAGAACTTCATCAGATTCCGTAAGCCAAGGCTCCGCAATTGCAAACGATTCTCCTTTATCGTCGCGATGATATTTCAGATAATGACTATATGCAGCTATCAGGAAAGCCATTCTGGTCATATCCTTTCCGTCCGCGACCATCTTGGCGAGCGTAGGAGTAATATAAACAGGGAATTTCGACAGGCCATCGAAGCACAATCTGGCAATTTGATCGCTTACCGAGCGATTGCCAAAGCGCTCGATAAGAGTCTTTTTATAATCTTCAAGATCAATACCCTCAGGTGCTGGCACATAAGGTGTGACATCAAGATCCATGAAATCGCGCACAAATTTCACAATTCTTTCATCATGCATCGCATCATCTACCTTACGGTAGCCGCTCAGGAATGAAGGATATGACAGAAGTGTATGAGATGCGTTGAGCAAGCTAAGCTTCATGTTTTCATAGGCCGTGACATCATCCGTGAACTGCACTCCGACCTCCTCCCAACGCGGTCTTCCGTTGGCGAAGTTATCTTCGATCACCCATTGGATAAAGTCTTCACAATAGACAGGCGCAGCGTCTGCAGTGTCATTCAAGCGATTAAGGCGCTCAACATCCTGCGGCAATGTTGCAGGAGTAATGCGATCTACCATGCTGTTGGGGAATGTCACATTATGTTCTGCCCAATCAGCGAGTTGAGGGTCTTGTGCGCGGAAAAATGCCATAAATGCCTTTTTGGCAGTATCTCCGTTGTGTTGCAGATTGTCGCAAGTAAGAATGGTCACACCGCCGTGTGAACCGTTTTTGCGTCGCCTCAGTCCCTCGGCAACATAGCCAAACACGGTGACCGGGTGTGACGGATCGGACAGATCAGCCTTAACGGCTTCATTATTCAGATCAAATTCACCGGTTTGTTTGTCGATGTTATATCCACCCTCTGTAATTGTCATTGATATTATTCTGGTTGCAGGATCGGCAATGCGCTCCATAATCGCCACCGGATTCTCGACGGCCCATATCAGGTCAACCATTGATCCGATTTCAAGTGCACGGTCCTGTCCGTCACGCCCACACTCAGTCAAAGTGTAGATCCCGTTCTGTTCTTTCAGAGTCCTGTAAAGGCGCTCATCACCGGGTAACAACATGGCGCCGCATATGCCCCAGCTTGTCTGCGATGGGTTTGAAGCGATCAATTCGTTGGTGTAATATTCTTCATGAGCACGATGAAAGTTTCCCACTCCGATGTGAAGTATTCCGGGAGCGACAGCATCGCGTTCGTAGCCGATTTGTTGTACTTTGGTATTCATAGTCTTAATAATTTATTTGTTTGATCAATTCATCCGGGAGCACAGGCATCGCGCCATGACATGTGCACACATAAGCCGACACTTTCACGGCCAGTTCGTGAGCCTCCCTTACAGAACGGCCTTTGAGCAGAGCGGCAATAAATGCAGCAGTAAACGAATCGCCGGCACCTACCGTATCGGCTACTTCAACCTCGGGTGTCGGAACGAATGACACGTTGCCGGGAGTGAACACATAGCTACCGTTGACACCGCAAGTGAGCACCAACGCCTTCAGATTGTATTTACCAAGCAGAATCCAGCATTTGTCCTTTAGATCAATACCTGGATAGCCAAACAGACGACTGATTATCACCAGCTCTTCATCATTAATCTTAAGCACATTGCATCTTTCCATTGATTCCATGATGACATCGGGAGTATAGAAGTTCTGGCGCAGATTAATGTCGAACACCTTTATGACATCATCATCAGGCATGGCATCAAGAAACTGATGAATCGTGTTTCTCGACACTACGTTACGCTGAGCCAGAGAGCCGAAGCTGACAGCACACGTGCGCCGAGCGATTTCCATAAGTTTATCTGAAAATGGGATGTTATCCCAAGCCACATTCTGCTTAATGTCGTAGGTAGGTACACCCATGCTGTCAAGCTCGACCTGCACAGTTCCTGTAGGATATTCGACTGTCGGCATGAGCATGTTGAGAGCTTTCTCCTTGAATGTATCGGTCAGCTCATCACCCAATTTGTCATCACCTACAGCACTTGCCACACAACTTTCTATTCCAAATTGCGACACATGGTAGGCAAAATTAGCCGGAGCACCACCTATCTGTTTCCCTTCGGGAAGAATATCCCAAAGCGCTTCGCCAATACCGACCACTAACCTGCTGGAACGGTCAATATTTGCAATGTCAGTATTTGTTTTTTCCTGTTTCATGACTATATAACAAAGTTCCTGTCCGAAAGTTCTTTTGAACTCCCGGGCAGGAGGATTATTAGGTTAATATCTTATAATCAATAGTTCCACTGACAGGCAACCTGCTGAATGTTGTTGGATCCGATAGTACGGAAATCAGTGATCTGATTGTAACGGCAGTTGACGTAACGGAGAGATTCATCGAATGACACGTCGAGGGTCTGAATCTGGTTGTTGTTGCAGACAACGCGCTGGAGGAAGCTATAGCCTGAGAGGTTGAGTTCGGTCAGATCATTGTAGGCACAGTCGACATACTGGAGCTGGGGACATGCATCAACCTGCAGTGAGGTCAGATCATTATAGGAGCACACAAGGTCAACCAGAGCTTTGCAATCACGAACCATCAGAGTGGTCATGTTGTTGTCGGCACAGAGGAAAGTACCAAGAGAAGGCAGCCCGGAGATCACCAGAGTGGTCAGATCGTTGTTGTCAAGGTTAAGGTTGGTCAGATTCTCAACGCCCACGAGATTGATCTGGGTGAGCTTGTTGTAACCTGCATAAAGGTTTTTCAGACCGGTGCAACCATCGACATTGAGCGATTCAAGGTGATTGCCCTGCACGTTAAGGGTTTTCAGTTGAGTTGAATTAGCAACGCTCATTTCGACAAAGAGGTTGTTACTTGCATTAAAGTTAGAGAGCAGAGGAGTGTTATTGATATCGATATCAGTCAGACGGTTGCGATAGATGTTGAGCTTCTGGAGCTGTGAGCACCCCTCGAAGTCGGCCGATGTGATCTTGTTGCGCTGTGCATTAACCTCGGTCACTGCAGAAGCACCAGTGAGATCAATTGCGGTAAGACTGTTACGGCTCACGTCTACAGATATCAGAGCCGAGAATCCGGTTGCAGAAAACTCACCTGCAAGTTTCTTGTCGCTCCATTTGATTTCGGTGACATGCTTGCCGTTGATCTTCACGCCTTCCCAGGTTGAGGGAGCATTGAGATCGGTGATTTTCAAAGCTTGGGCATTGGTTTTGCCAGCTTCAGCAGAAGGCTGTGAAAGGAATGCTTTCAGCTGCTTGAGCTCGTTCTTGTCGATGTTCTGTGCGAAAGCAGAGAGGCCACTCAGCGCTGCTACTGCGATCATTAAAAGAGCCTTTTTCATAATAAGTTGAATTTGAAAATTGTTGATGACTTTTGTTAGTTGAATTGTTATTTTTTCATTCGTGATGTTTTCACCGCCAAGATTCTTTTAGGTTGCTTTCTCGCGGCGTTCACTAAGAAAACATTGTTAACTTAAAAAAAGTTTATCACAATTATATTTTTTTTGGTGCCTAATATTAAACATCACTGAAAATCAGCATAATTAAAAATTTAAACAAAAAAAGTAGCAAAAAAATTTGGTGATATTAAGAAAATCCCCTACCTTTGCACTCGCAAACCGGAAAGGTAAGCAACCTGGCGGGATAGCTCAGTTGGTTAGAGCGTCGGATTCATAACCCGGAGGTCCCGAGTTCAATTCTCGGTCCCGCTACCAAAAATGTTTCATTTTGACATAAGTCATGATTTTTTGTTTGACGCAGCAGTCCATGGATCGAAGAGGATTCGTGGATTGTTTTCTTTTTATACCAATCTAAAAACAAGGCACATATGAAATATTCAATCATAGCTATAGGCGATGAACTGTTGGCCGGCCAAGTGGTCGACACCAATTCCGGAGCAATAGCACGGATGCTTGAGCCACATGGCTGGGAACTTGAACAAGTTATGGTGATTTCAGATGATCCAGACGCGATTCTGCAAGCCATAGACGCCTCCTTTGCCAAAACAAGAGTGGTATTGACTACCGGAGGCCTCGGTCCCACAAAAGACGATTTGACAAAGCAGACCCTGTGTCGCTATTTCGGCGGAGAGATGCACCGGGATGAAGCTGTGCTCGACAACGTCAAGCGCGTTGTCGGCGCCAGAGGCCTCAAGCTCAACGAGCTGACAGCAGCTCAAGCCATAGTCCCGACAAGTTGCAGAGTGATTCAAAATGAAGTCGGCACAGCGCCACTGATGTGGTTTGAAAAAGATGGCAACACTCTTGTGGCAATGCCCGGCGTACCCTTTGAAACCGTAACCATGATGGAGAGAGCCGTGATCCGACAACTTACGCTTCACTATCCATCGGCTGATGCTCTGGAGCGCCGGGTGGTGATGGTCCATGGCATGTCGGAAAGCTCGATAGCAGAGATGCTCTCTGATTGGGAGGACTCCCTACCCGACTATGCACATCTGGCCTACCTGCCGAAACCCGGAGTGGTGAGACTGCGCATCGACGGACGACACACTGACTCATCATTCCTAAATAGCGAGATGGATCGACTCCACAGCGAACTGATCAACCTGATCCCGGACGGACATCTGATGGCCACATCGGATGTTACACCCGAAAAGGCGTTGCTCGACCACCTCATCATGTCAAACCTCTCTATTGCAACTGCAGAAAGCTGCACCGGCGGCACAATCGCATCACGTCTGACAGCTATACCGGGTGCGTCAGCTGCCGTCAAAGGTGGTGTAGTGGCTTACTCCAACCAAGTTAAAGTTTCCACACTCGGAGTGGACCCAGAGATGATTGAACGTTTTGGAGCCGTTTCGGAACAGGTGGTAAGCCAGATGGCAGCAGGAGCGCTTAAACGACTTGAAGCCGACGTAGCGATCGCCACGTCTGGAATCGCCGGACCCGATGGAGGCACACCAGAAAAGCCAGTCGGTACGGTGTGGATAGCAGTGGCATCCCACAAAGGGATCAGAGCCTTCGTAAACAAGTTTCCCGGTAGCCGTGACCGAGTGATAGACCGCACCGCTACCACGGCGTTGCTGGCTGCGCTGGAAGCCCTCTAATCAATATACGAAGAAACGGCATCTGCGCAAAATGCAGATGCCGTTTCTTCGTATATTGCGTTTAAAATTCGCTGGAGAAGTGGAATCGAATGGCCGGGAAATCATTCTGAGCCATAGTGAGCACATAGCCGGAATCTGCAAGGAACACATCGCGTCCCTCACGGTCAACGGCCATGAACTGGTGTTTGCGCTTCTTGAATGCTTCAAGAGCAGCGGCATCGTCGCTCTCAATCCAGCATGCCTTGTATAGCGATATCGGTTCCCAACGGCATTGTGCGCCATATTCATGCAGCAGACGGTATTGGATCACTTCAAACTGCAGCTGGCCTACGGTGCCGATGATCTTTCGGCCGTTGAACTGGTTGATAAACAGCTGTGCCACACCTTCGTCCATGAGTTGCTGGATGCCTTTGTCGAGCTGTTTGGCCTTCATGGGGTCGGTGTTTTCGATATACTTGAACATCTCCGGCGAGAAACTTGGGAGGCCCTTGAAATGAATCTGCTCACCGCAGGTAAGGGTGTCACCGATCTTGAAATTGCCAGTGTCAGGAATTCCGACAATATCACCGGGATAAGCTTCATCGACTATGCTCTTTTTCTGCGCCATGAATGCTGTAGGCGCAGCAAAACGCAAAGTTTTTCCAGAACGTACGTGAAGATATGGGGCATTGCGTTCAAACTTACCGGAGCATACTTTTACGAATGCTATGCAGCTGCGATGGTTAGGATCCATATTGGCATGAATCTTGAAGACAAAACCTGAAAATGGCTCTTCTTCAGGACTGACAGTGCGCTCTACTGCGTCAACAGGCTTTGGAGCCGGGGCTATCTTCACGAAGCAGTCGAGCAGCTCTTTAACACCAAAAGTATTGAGCGCGGAGCCGAAGAAAACAGGGGCTACCAATCCAGCGCGATAGTCCTCGACATTAAATTCGGGGTAGACGCCCTCGATCAATTCCAGATCATCGCGCAATTTCGAGGCATCGGCCTCACCGACTGCTTCATCAATCCGAGGATCGTCCACAGAGTCGATCTCCACACGCTCGCTCACTCTTTGTTTATCGGGGGTAAAGAGATCAAGAGAGTGCTCATAGATATTATAGACACCCTTGAACTTAGCTCCGATATTGATAGGCCATGACAGCGGACGCACGGATATTTTCAGTTCTGATTCAAGTTCATCAAGTATGTCGAAAGGATCGCGGCCTTCACGGTCAAGCTTATTTACGAAGATGATCACCGGAGTGTTGCGCATACGGCACACCTCCATGAGTTTGCGTGTCTGCTGCTCCACACCTTTGGCCACATCGACCACGATTATTACAGAGTCCACTGCTGTCAGAGTGCGATAAGTGTCCTCGGCAAAATCCTGGTGACCGGGAGTGTCGAGAATGTTGATTTTGTAGTCGCCATAATTGAAACCCATCACAGATGTGGCCACAGAGATGCCACGCTGCTTCTCGATCTCCATCCAGTCGGATGTGGCTGTTTTCTTTATCTTGTTGCTCTTGACGGCACCGGCAATATGTATGGCGCCGCCAAACAGCAGCAATTTTTCAGTCAGAGTGGTTTTACCTGCGTCAGGGTGAGATATGATTGCAAAAGTTCTTCTGCGGCTAATTTCGTCGGTGAGTATGGACATATTATTCGTGATTTAGTCTTGATATACAATCATTCAGGGAGTCAACCCAATAAGGCACCTTCACCCCGTAGGTAAGGCGTATCCTCGTAGTGTCGAACACACTGAAAAATGGGCGTACCGCCGCTGTGGGATAGTCTTCCGACGGAATTGGAAGCACCTCACAACCGGTGATACCTGCAATGCGATGGATCGCTTTAGTGAAATCGAACCAGGATGTGACTCCGCAATCAGAATAATGATATATGCCGGGCACCCACTGCACCGATCCGAGAATGCATACAATCGCCGCAGCCAGATTTGCCGCATAAGTGGGTGAACCGATCTGGTCATAGACCACGCGCAACTGGTCGCGGGTGCGCCCAAGTTCGAGCATAGTCTTCACAAAATTGTGGCCGAATGGCGAGTATAACCAGGATGTACGGATTATAATGCTGTCGGGAGCCAGGGCGAGAAGAGCTGTTTCGCCGGCCCTTTTAGTCGTGCCGTAGTGTGAACAGGGGTTCACCTTGTCGCTCTCCCTATATGGCCTGAAAGCGCGCCCGTCAAACACATAGTCTGTAGAGATATGGATAATTTTGGTGCCTCTGGCATCAGCGGCAAGCGCCAGATTCTTCACAGCATCCACATTGACAGCCGTACAAGCGGCCTTATCCTCCTCAGCGCGATCAACAGAGGTGTATGCAGCACAATTGACCACATGTGTCACATCATGGTCCTCAATGTATCGTCTGACAGCTGCGGCATCTGTTAGATCCAGCTCGTTTACATCGGTAAACAACACGTTGACATCAGGAAAGGCCTCAGGCAAGGCCAGCCTTAGTTCATTACCGAGTTGTCCGTTGGCTCCTGTCACCAAAATTCTCATAGTAGGTTCAATTTTTCTGCAAAATTAATGAAAATCCGCCATTACTCAAAGCTCGGGCAAGATAAGAGAGGAGTGCCGGGAAAATTTCTTGCCAGATAGCGGGAAATGAAACCGAACGTATCGGCGGCAATACGTGAATCGTTGCTGTCGAAATAGGTGTTGTAAATAACAGAATGAAGCTTTATACCACGGGCTTTGACCGCCTCCAGCGACAGGATCGTGTGGTTAATCGATCCAAGGCTACCATTGGTCACCAATATCAAAGGGAGATTTCTCGAACTGATATAGTCGATGGTAAAGAAATCATCGGTCAGAGGCACCATAAGCCCACCTGCACCTTCAATAAGAACTACATCAAACTCAGAAGCCAAAATAGATGTGGAGCGATCGATAATGTCAAGATCTATCTCCCGGCCATCAATCTCAGCTGCAAGTTGCGGGGAACATGGATATGAGAATATCACGGGAGCTGTAGTGTGGTCCAGGTCGCGCTCAAGCAGAGGCAGCCCCATGATGCTACGGTGCACATCAATATCTTCAGATAGTCCACAGTTTCCTGTCTGAACAAATTTCTGGGTTATAACCGAACGTCCTTCCTTGATCAACTGCGATGCGAGCCAACCGGTCGCATAGCTCTTACCGGCATCAGTATGGATACCGCTCACAAATATCACTTCACTCATTTTTCTTTCCTGAGGATAAGATAAACTGGATTATAAGTAAGAGAAACGCGCCCATCTGCCCGACGCGGGTATCGCCTCAATATCTCCTGAATAGAAGCCGACGACGGGCGTGCATTCACTCCCGTAGATCGCAAATGCCTGATCACATCGAGCGGATCAGCAAAAACCTTTTTCCTGATTCCATCGTGACATTCAAGCACTTCCACACCGGAAGGCAGAGAGTCGCGCAAACTCTGCACCGATATGTAGGGCAATGGCACTACGCCAGCCTCGGTTAGTTCAATAAACGTTTCCGGACCGAAAGTAGAAACGACTAACAGCCCTTCCGGCGCCAGAGCATTGATTGCATGACGGATAAATCTTAACGGAGAATTAAACCATTGTATGGTATTGGCAGATACAATCACATCCAAGGCCCCCGGAGCAAGACCTCCTACAGCTATCTCGCCATCACATTCACAAGTTTCAGCGCCCTCTATCGGCAGATCAACTATATCCCAAAGCCGCAGTTCAGAAGGCTTCATCACCGGTGCATACACACTGGTAAACGCCCCGTCACCATATCCTATCTCCAATATTCTGCCTCCGGTTCTGCCATGATTGTGTTTCTGCCATAATTGCCAAAGATGGTCTGTGATGCCCTGTTGCACTGATGCTTCCTCGGTATAGGTAGCCATTCCGCGTGAAAAACGCCTACGCACCAACCGCTTGTCAATCACAAAAGCATCAATCAGGTGTTGCCATGACTCCGGTGTATGTGCCCCAGAAATCTCTGAAATCTCAACACCAGCTTCCTGCCATGCCCGATGTTGGTTGACTGATGGAAAGATGGCATCATCGGCACTTATCACCGCTCTATCCCACCGAAATACTTCGGGAGAAGAGGGGCCTGATGCATCGACAAAATTAAGCTCTCCGGCAAGCGCCTCTATGCTGCGGGGGCCTCTGGGGAGTTCAGGAGCCCCCATGCGACGCCGGAACTTCTGGAGAGATCGTTCGCTAAGTGAAGCTGCAGTTGCCCTGAATATTTCTACCGGAATACCATTGGTGTCCGACACCGGATCAAGCGTTCCATTCACTGCAAGTGCCAGCGTAACCGGTATTCCGGAAGCAGGCAGGACTTTTGAAGCTGCCCACACACCAAGACTCCACGCTATGACCACAACCTCAGCATACGACGCATCGATTTGAGGCAGTTCAAGCTCAGAATAGTCTGATATGACCGCAATGTCGTAACACTCCGATGCCACATCAACGAATGCCGTTTCATCAGTGCTCCAACCGGCAAATATCAAGATCAATCTGGATCGTCCCTCCTTAGCTATATAACTGATCTTCATATCGACATATCAATTTTAGCCAGACGCTGGATATCAACGTCGGTCACATCCAGACTCAGACTGAACCGCAATCGCTCGGTGCCCGGCGGCACAGTCGGAGTGCGTATCGGGAGCACTTTGAATCCTTCAGCGAGCAATCGCGATGACAACGCTAACGCCGATTCCGCAGAGCCTGTGACCATAGGTTGGATATGCCCGGCAGATGAAGCAGAAGTAACTTTCTGCAAAAGCATTCCAAGTCGTTTAAGGCGATGACGCTCATCATCCATAGCCATCATCTTGGTGATCACAAAGCTGGTCCACGCGCAATTGAAGGGAGGGATCGCGGTAGAGAATATAAACGACCGAGCCTTATTGACCAAAAAAGATCGCAGCGTGTCGCTTGTAGCGACAAATGCTCCGACTGATGCCAGCGCTTTGCCAAACGTGCCGATAATCAAATCTACCTCATCTCGACCTGCACAAAGACCAAGACCTTTCTCTCCTACCACTCCAAACGCATGTGCCTCGTCGACATAAAGGAGCGCATGCGGATAGCGACGCTTCACGGCAATAATATCATTCAACGGTGCCAGATCACCATCCATGCTGAACACTGATTCTGTTACTATAAGTATCCGGCTGAATTTATCAGCCTGACGTGCGAGTATAGCCTCCAGATGATTCACATCATTGTGGCGAAAACGTTCCATACGGGCACGACTCAACATGGCTCCATCAATAATACTTGCATGGACAAGTTTATCCGCGACAATAAGAGTCTTGTCATCGGCCAGTGCTGAGATGGAACCCACATTGGCATGATAGCCACTATTAAAAAGCAATATGCTGCGTCCATAAACGGAAGAGAGCAGCTGCTCGAGGTTGGAGTAATCCTGTTGAGGCGCAGCAAGAAGCCTGGATGCCGAAGAGGTAAATGATGGGATATTATCTCCAAGGCTCTGCATAAACTCCCGCCGCAATGCGGCAGAAGTGCCGATTCCGAGATAATCGTTGGTAGACAGGTCAACCAAAGGCATTCCTACCGTATCGGAAGGTATAGACCTTAAGTTGTGCGCTATGGCTAAATCAGAAAGGATCTCTTTATAGCGATTCATTTGATAATATCAATCATTGAGCTGATAAGATAGCGCAGCTCATTGTCTGAAATTATATATGGAGGCATGATATAGACATTTTTTCCGAACGGGCGCACCCAGATGCCACGCTCAACGCATTTCTGCTGAAACTCCGCAATATTAACCGGATTTTTCATCTCGATCACTCCGATGGTGCCGAGCACTCTCACATCAGCCACTCCAGGCAAAGAAGCTGCAGGTGCCATGCACTCCCTGATCACAGACTCAATGTGGGCCACCTTAGCAGCCATGTCGCTCTCTTCAAGGATCGAGAGCGATTCAAGAGCCACAGCGCAAGCAAGAGGATTGGCCATGAAAGTCGGGCCATGCATCATCACTCCTGCCTCTCCGCGCGAGATCGTGTCGGCCACCTCCGCAGTAGTCATCACTGCGCCCATGGTCATATAGCCACCGGTCAAGCATTTGCCAACCAGCAATATGTCAGGAGTTACACCTGCATGTTCCAGGGCAAAACAGCGTCCTGTGCGCCAGAATCCTGTTGCAATCTCATCAAAAATCAGGTATATATCGAGTTTATTGCAGAGAGAACGAAGTTCACGAAGATATTGCGGATGGTAGAAACGCATGCCACCGGCTCCCTGAACCACCGGTTCAAGAATAACTGCCGCCAACTCATCGGCATGTTCGGTAAGCAACTGCCTCATAGGCTCGAAATCAGCGGGATCCCACTCATCGTCAAAGCGCACCTGTGGCGCCGGGGCAAAATACCGTATCGGCAAAGCCGACCCAAACGCGCCATGCATGCCTGTAACAGGGTCGCACACACTCATCGCATTCCATGTATCCCCATGGTATCCGGCGCGGATTGTGGCGAAATTGGTCTTCCGATACGAACCACTGCGGCTCACCGATGCCTGCACAGCCATCTTCATGGCCACCTCAGTGGCCACCGATCCTGAGTCAGCAAAAAAGATATTGTGCATTTCTGCCGGAGCCAAGGCAAGCAATTTCTTTCCGAGGTTGATTGCCGGCGCATGAGTAAGTCCGCCAAACATCACGTGGCTCATCTTGTCAAGCTGTCGGCGTACAGCCTCATTCAATCGTTGATGGTTATAGCCATGGCAGACACACCACCATGATGACATTCCATCAATCAGGCGTGTTCCATCGGCAAGATACAGATACACCCCCTCGGCATGGTCAACCACAAAGGTTGGCAGAGGGTCAATAGTCGACGTATAAGGATGCCATAAGTGCTCACGGTCCCAAGCGTCATGCAATAGGGAATTGTTTGTCGTGTTCATTGATCAAGGTCAGTATCTGCGGTAGGAGAGCATCGCTGGATGAATTTCTTATTAATTTATGGGTTGGAGTGCATTCTTGCCGCTGTGCGGCTATACGGCTTTTGACCTCATCTGCCGACATGGCATTGCGGGCCATCACCCGCACTATCCTCTCCTGTTCCGGGGCAGTGACTTCCCAGATCTCATCAGCAAGAGCGTCAAGTCCGCTTTCATAAAGGATAGCCGTTTCAACGAAAAAGAGCCGGCAGGATGATGCTGACATCACCTTCTCTTTAAGGTCAGCCATCACTGCACCATGTACAATGCCGTTTAGCGCGGCCAGGGCACGTGAGTCGGAAAACACAATTGCAGAAAGCGCCTTCCGGTCAAGGGAGCCATCAGCAAAAAAAACGTCTGAAGATATATCCCGGGAAATAGTGGCAAGTATTTCCGGCGACGAATCCATAATACGCCGGGCCTCATAATCGCAATCATATACCGGAAAGCCCATCGCCCGAAGTATCCGGCTGACAACAGACTTACCGGCGCCTATACCACCGGTTATAGCTATAACCACAGGTTTCATTTTGTGTGTTCTATAAGATATTCCACACTATCGACCGAGAGCGACACGTCGCGACACACATCGGGCGAGGAACCCACATAGACAGGCATCTTGGCGGAATGGGCCGAGCGCTTGCGGAAATCCGCGTAAACCGTTATCGGACCGACTTCAGAATTGTAACTGCTCATCGGCACAAGATAAGTCACATCTATTCGCGACGGGAACATCACTATTGAAGCATCTGATGGCGCTCCGGCAATGCTGACAGCGACAGTGCGTGTCTTGGCGATCAATGGTTCAACCGGCACAGTTAATGTTACCACATCGGGCACCGCACGACTGCCCACCGGAACCTTGAGCCTTACCTTTCCGGTGTAAGTTTCAGAAATATCCTCAAGGTCTATTTTCTCTGTTGACAACTGACCTATATTGCCTGAAATACGGTCAACCGAATAGACGGTTACTGAATCAGGATCCACCGTGATCTTGCCGGAAATGACACTCTGCCACGAAGGCACTGCATTCACTTCAGCCACAACTTTGACCTTATGTCCGGGCTTCGATGTGTAGACAAGATTCAGCGAATCGGGCCTGACAGACAGAACCTGCGCCTGCTGGCCAAACAATGACCGGACGCGCGAGGACATCTCCTGACCGGGGATCGTGACACGTGACGAAGACTTATCGGCTTTCATCTCATTAAACGGGATGCTTAACGACGGGGTGCCGCTCCAAGTATAGTTGAAGAGAGATGTGCCTTTATCGCGCACGCTGACAAGCAGAGTCTGTGGCACTTCTGAGATGAATGTCACTCCATCGGGGACATCTTCTATCTTCAGAGGGATCTTAACCTCCTTCTGTGCGTCTTCGTTCAAAGCCTGGATAAGCCAAAAGACATAGCTGACACAGAGGAACAGGAGAAAGAGCAGCACGTCTTTCCCCCGAGAAGAGCGGAGCCCCGCGCGTAATGCGCGCAGGGCTTCCTTTATTCTTGCTAATATTTTATTACTTTTTCTCTGCATTCACAGGATTTGAGGCGTCAGCGCTTGCAGCCTCAGGTGAAGGATAGATGCTACCTTTGTTGACACGGATTTTCACTCCGGTGGCCACTTCCATCACGATAGTGGCGGCATCAACCTCAACCACACGGCCATGGATTCCTCCGGCGGTTATCACCTTCATGCCTTTTGCGAGTGAATCGTGGAATTTCTGGGTTTCCTTGCGCTGCTTCTGTTGCGGACGAATCATGAAAAAGTAGAAGATGACGATAATTGCGAGAATCATCACCCAATTCATCCATCCAGCCTGGGCAGTCGCTGCTTCATTAAGAAAAATCATTTGTTTCAGTATTTAATGGGTTAAAAAATCAATTGTTATTTCCACTCTTTGTGGAGTTTGCCATCAGCCCTGAGCTTTTCGGTGATCGCAGCGAGCATGCCATTGACAAACGAGCCGCTCCGGGGGTTGGAGTAGCGGTTGGCAATCTCCACGTATTCGTTAGCCGAAACGGTCAGAGGGATCGAGGGGAAAGTGGTTACTTCAGCAAGAGCTGTAAGCAGAATCACCACATCCATCAGCGCCACACGCTCAACATCCCATTTCTTAGTATTGATAAATTCATCAATCCATTCACGGAACTCAACGCGGTGGGCAACTGCGGCATTAAAAAGTTCAAGTCCGAATTTCTCATCTTCCTCATCTTTGAACTGTGGCAAAAGCTTGACTTCGCCTCCATCTTTTGCAAACGCACGGATAGTCTTGATCGCAAAACTGGCCATGATGTCAATGTCATCATTCCAGAAGATCGACTTTGATTCCAGCTCATCACAGAGGTCATCAGATGGTACGATCACGTTTTTGAGCAACGACCGCCACAGATCGCAGTCATCAGCCAGAGTTTTCTCTCCCGGCGCATCCATATATGCCTTGTAAGCATCGCTCTGCAACACCTGATCAAGCAAACGCTGAACCAGAATCGGGTCATCAGCCCATGTGATTGGGTTGGATTTTCTGTAATCCTCCATACCCGGACAAGCGGCAATGGCTTCGATGAACTTATTATTTACAAAACGCATGTCAGGATTGCGTTCCTCTGGAGTTGGCAGATATTTTTCCTTTGCTGCTTCCAAACGTTTTTCCTGAGCACGTGTCAGCTCAACAGGGAGCCACAGCAACGCATGATAAAGCTCATATGCCTTATCAAGCGACTTTCTGAGGTCACGACGGCAATCGGTCAATACATTTCGTGTATCGGAATAGTTGGACAGAGTATCAGCAAGCATCTTCATGCCCATTTCCATGCCGCGGATAGTAAAATCGGGATCTGTGCGGAGAGCGTCCACTACAGCAGGAGTCTTAGGTGCGACAAGGCGTAAGGCCGCTGTCCAAAATGCTATTTCATCCGACACTTCAGGGCGACGGGCCTTAAGCAACTCGCGATAGGGACTCGACGCTTTGAGGCGTGAGGCAAATTCAATAACAGCCTGATCAAATTGCGTCATCCGCGAGCCTCTTGTCCTTATCAACTCACGAACTTCATCGTTTCCGATCAGAAAACGTGTCGTCGCGCTGTCGGCGTAAGGAGCGTTGACAATCGCAGACGCCACAGGGGCAGGCAGATTGCGGTCGCTCTGCACTTTCCAGCCTGACATTTCCAACAACATCAGGAGCATATCTGCATAAGCCGAATATGAATACCGGCGGTCGCGTGAAGAAGTTTCCACCGGCATTTCAATCTTAAATTCGCTTCTCGAAAGCAGATAGCTGTAGAGCATCTGCACAACCTTGAGTCTGATTAAAACTCTATTTACCATATTAGTATGTTCTCTATCGTTTTTTAGCGATGCAAAGTTACACCTTTTTGTGGAATAACATATCAGATCAGGCGGAAAAAGTAGCCTAACGTTATCTCTATCGACATGCCTCTCGAAGCGGAGAATGTGGACACTCTATTTGCCTTGAATATATTCCCTATACCGTAATAAAAACGGCCTTCAACCAACAGAGAGTGCTTTTTAGCCAGATAATATTCAAAGCCAAGTCCCCCTGCTATGCCGTAATCAAAGCGGTTGGCTATCTCCATCGACAATTGCTCGGTGCGCCTCGACGTGGGAAAATCGCTGATCGACGAAGGGTCAGTGTAATTAAAATTCGAGTTAATGGAACTTGACAGCATATATCCTGCCTCCGGGCCAAGATTCACAAAGATTTTCGCGCGTTGCCATCCAAATCGGATCTGAGTGAGCAGCGGCAACTGGATGTAAGTGAGATGACGCGAATATGAAAACGGGAGTCCCTTGAAATCCTCGGCCCATCCACGTTGAGTCACGTTCAGTTCACCGATCAGGCCAAAAAACTTCTCCTCGGTGTAGCGAGCCATCACTCCAACAGTGAATCCTGGCGTCCATGACTGACGGACATTAGGGACGAATTGCATTTCCGACAGCGTGGCCCCACCCTTCACACCAAGCGAAAAATCAGGTGAATAATATCTCTGGGCAAACATCCCGGCAACCGATGCCAGGAAAAGGGACGCCGTGACGGCAAATTTACGCATTAGCTCCATAATCCTCAACTCCGATGGTGAAATCAATCGATGTTTTTGACACGCATTTTCCCATCAGGTGAGAAATACACAAAATATAGAGCGGAATTGACACTTCCGGGGAAGAACGAATTCTGGAGGCCTGAATAAGGTTCACCTCCACCTATCATCCAACGTCCGGCATCGTAGCCAAGCAGACCGTACACAGGCAGTGCATTAGCCATTTTAGTGCCAAACCAATCCTCATACCGCATGGCAACTCGTCGAACAGGATATGAGTCGGCATCAGATGCAAATCGCGAGTATATCGCAGTGTGAAGCCCATGCAACTTACGAGCCTGCTCTCCGCGTAGCATGATCCATTCCGGATAGCCAAACAGACGAACATCATCAGGCAAAAGAGCGCGCGATCTAAGCTCGGTGAGAGGATCAGCGATCCTAGTGATCATTTCCCTTGATGCAGCCGAGGGGACAAACACATATTTTGTTCCGGGAGCAAATCGCTCCGACAGCATCCCGGGCGTTAGTTCTCCAGAGAACGTCATCTCTTCATAACGCATACCGGCCAAATCCATAGCAGTGCGGAGAGCAGTGACGAAGGATTCCTTATCAGGTGTAATGTCAGATGCTGTAAGCAACACCGGCACATAACCATCGTAGGCACGTATGAATCCGGCCACAGCCTTGTCATACATCATTGCATGAGAAATATTCGCCTGATAAACCGAGGGGTGTCGATCATGAGCATCGTTTTTCACAGAAAAGAGATTGACCACAACCGATCCTGATCCATCTGCAACTTCCGCTATACGTTCTATACTCAGAGAATCGTCCGGCGCAATGATGTATGTAGCGGATTGCAGTTCAGGCTCGTTAGCCAGCAGCGACATCACCCTGTCGACAGAGCCTTCCGTATCAAAGGCAGATACTGAAATATGAAGATCGGGATTCTTTGCAGCCATAGTGTCAACGGCCATAAGCAGACCACGATAAAATTCAGTGTAATTTTCAGTCGTCTTGGTCTGGCGCTCACCGCCGAGCATAAAAGGAAGCATCACGGCCACACTGATTTCCGAATCATTATCCTCGTCATCAGCCTCGGAGTCCTGGTCCTCGTTCTCACCGGTCACCATCTCAATGTCGGCACTTTCAGAATCAGTCACAGGTGTCGATGGGACGAGGGGCACAGCCGGAATCACTTCCGGATCTGACACCTCTTCGGGGCACACCTCATGCGGTACGGTAGATTGCGCATTAGCCTTTTCCTCTTTATTTGAAGCCTCTCCGAACTCCGAAACCGGGAACAACAACACTTGCTTAGGACGTAATCCATCGACTGCGGCAGGGTTACACCGCATTATGTCGGCACGGCTCACCCCAATCTTCTTTGTCAGAGAATATATCGACTCTTTTGGTTTGACTTCATAATAGTAATAGTCCACCCCATTTACGGTTTTAACCGGCAGATCAAGCGCGGCAAAGGCATTGCATGCCATAGCTCCGGCGATCATGAATATATATGCTCGTTGAAGAGTTTTCATCAGTTGCTAAAATTGAGATTTATAGTCCGAAATGTGAAAGTCAACGCATCGATCAACAATAGACGCCCAGCAAGTAAATCACCGGTAGAAATAATTATCTTGATTGCTTCGGCGGCTTGCATGCTTCCGGCCATTCCTGCGAGAGCATTGAGCACCCCGGTGGCCGCACAGGAACAATCCTTTTGTTGGCTTTCAGTTGGCGCCACAGGAAACAGATCACGGTAAGATGGCTTTCCTGGCAAGAACGTCGTTACTTGAGCTTCAAACCGGCTTAAAGCAGCGAAGCAGAGGGGTTTGCCCAATGCCACACACGTATCGGCCACAAGCTGTCTGGAACGGAAGTTATCGGTGCAATCCAGCACCACATCTGCGTCGTAAAGCAAATCCGAGGCATTATCCGGCATCAGCATCTCCGTTATCGGATCGACAATCACTCCAGGATTAAGATTAATAATTTTCTCTGCGGCACTGATTGCCTTTAACCGTCCGATATCAGGCGTAGAGTGTATGATCTGACGCTGCAAATTACTCAACGCCACGACATCTCCATCAATCACACGGATAAATCCGACCCCAGCTGCGGCAAGATACAAGAGAGCTGCCGATGCAAGTGCACCCGCACCCACAACGGCCACACGCGCCTCGCGTAAACGTGACTGCCCTGCCAGATCAATCTCGCATAACGAGATATGAGCTTTGTATCGTTCTGTTTCCTCTGCTGACAAACGATTCATAACTGCAAAATTAACAATTTTCATCCGTTTGACCAATTTTTTGGATTTTTATGCGTAAGTTTGCACCCAAATTAGCAAAGTCAGCATACTCATGAAAATTCTCCAAGGATTGGCTCTGTTAGCTGTCACCACTGCAATGGCAAGCGGAGCAAGTGCAAAAGATAAAATTTCAGACACAAAATATAACGGCATTGTAAACTATTTCGAGCATTACATTGCCGATCAAGAGGCACAACCATACTCAGTCAAGACAAAGCTAAGCGTCAAAGACATTGCCGAAGCAAGAGCTGAAGTGTGGCAAGCATGGAAAAGCGCATTGAAAGCCGATTCGACCATTATTAATCCGTCAGCACTCGCATTAAGAGATTCAATGTCGTGGGTATTGCCGGACTCGCTCGAGCCCAACGCAATCATGGACTTCTTCTATGGCTACAAAGGTGACACTACTACCGTGGAGAAACTCCCTTTGTTCATCTACTTGCACGGATCAGGTCCCCGCGATGCGGAATGGGACACAGGTTTCCGTCTTGCGGAAATTTTCGATGACTCTCCCTCTGTGTACTTTGTGCCACGCATACCCAATGAAGGCGAATATTACCGCTGGTACCAGAAGTCAAAGCAATGGGCTTGGGAAAAACTACTGCGCAACGCTCTGGCTTCCGACAGAATTGATCCGGACCGAATCTATCTTTTTGGAATCTCAGAAGGTGGATACGGAAGTCAGCGGCTTGCATCATTCTATGCTGACTATCTTGCAGCAGCCGGCCCAATGGCTGGAGGCGAACCGCTAAAAAACGCGCCTGTTGAAAATCTGCGTAACACACCCTTCTCATTGCGGACAGGAGCAGATGACCGAGGATTTTACCGAAACCTGCTCACCTCCTACACCCGCCATGCTCTCGATAGTGTAGCAATGGAAAATCCTGGCTACTATACCCACGAGGTGGAACTGATCCCCGGCCGTGGGCATTCAATCGATTACCGAGTGACCACTCCATGGCTCAAACAATTCTCCCGCACACCAAACCACACGCGCCTGACGTGGGAGAATTTTGAAATGGACGGCAGATACCGCGACGGTTTCGGCAATCTCTACGTGGTGGAGCGATCCAATGCCAATGACTCTACACGCACAATCTATGACATGTCCATAACCGGCAATACAATCCGGCTTAACGTACAGCTTGTCACTTACACACCCATCCAGATAGATCCAAATTGGGGCATTCAGCTCAAGTTCGACAAATCATATAGCCGTGCTACAGAAGGACGTGTGAAAATATATCTCGACGAGAATATGGTCAACCTGTCAAAACCTGTCACCCTGATCATCAACGGCCACGAGGTATTTTACGGCAAAGTGGACCTGAACGTTGAAAACATGGTGAATAGCTGTGCCGCATTCTTCGATCCTACCCGCATATTTCCTGCCGCCCTCGATGTGATTCTCTGACATCGCCGGTAGTCTGCCAGAACTTTTGGCACGGTATTTGCGTTAAGATTTCATAGAAAATCAAAACAAGTTCAACTATGAATTTTAACAATTTTACCATTAAATCCCAAGAGGCGATTCAAAAGGCAGTGGAACTGACCCGCTCAGCTGGTCAACAGGCCATTGAGCCATTGCATCTGCTGAAGGGCATAGTGACAGAGGGCGATACTCTGGTAAAGTTCATATTCCAGAAAGTTGGCGCCAATCTGCCTCTGATGCTCACCACATTGGACCGCGAGATAGACACTCTGCCTAAAGTCAGCGGAGGTGAACCATATTTAAGCCGTACGTCAAATGATGTGCTCCAACGGGCGCTTGATGTAGCAAAAAAACAGGGCGATGAATACGTAACGCTCGAAGCGTTGTTGCTCGCACTGTTTGCCATCAACTCCCAGGCATCGACGTTGCTGAAGGATGCCGGTTTGAGCGAAAAGGAACTCACGGCGGCCATCGAGGAGCTGCGCAAAGGGAAAAAGGCAACCGATCAGAGCGCCGAGGACACCTATAACGCTCTCAGCAAATATGCCATCAACCTTAATGAGCGTGCCCGCTCCGGTAAGCTCGACCCGGTGATTGGTCGTGACGATGAGATACGCCGAGTGCTTCAGATTCTGTCACGACGCACCAAGAACAACCCGATGCTCATCGGCGAACCGGGCACAGGTAAGACAGCTATTGCCGAAGGGCTTGCCCAACGTATAGTCCGCGGCGATGTGCCTGAAAACCTCCGCAGCTAAACAGATCTATTCCCTCGACATGGGTGCCCTCGTGGCCGGAGCCAAATACAAAGGTGAATTTGAGGAACGCCTGAAAGCTATTGTCAATGAAGTGACCCAAAGCGATGGAGAGATCATCCTGTTCATCGATGAAATCCACACTCTTGTGGGAGCGGGTGGAGGTGACGGCGCAATGGATGCCGCAAACATCCTGAAACCGGCCTTGGCGCGTGGCGAACTGAGGGCTATCGGCGCCACTACGCTTAACGAATACCAGAAGTATTTTGAAAAGGACAAGGCGCTGGAGCGGCGTTTCCAGAAAGTGATGGTCAACGAGCCAGATGAGATGAGCGCAATCGCCATTCTCCGCGGTCTTAAGGAGCGTTATGAGAACCATCACAAGGTGCGCATCCGCGATGAGGCGATTATCGCCGCCGTGCAGCTCTCCGAGCGCTACATCACCGACCGTTTCCTCCCCGACAAGGCCATCGACCTTGTTGATGAGGCAGCCTCCAAACTGAGACTGGAAATCGACTCCGTGCCTCAGGCTCTCGATGAGATTTCGCGCCGCATCGCCCAGAAGGAGATCGAGCGCGAGGCCATCAAGCGCGAGGGTGACAAAGAGAAGGTGAAGACCATCGAGAAGGAGCTCTCCGAAATGCGAGAAGAGGAGAAGGAATACACCGCGAAATGGCAAGCCGAAAAAGATCTGATCAACAGAATACAGCAGAACAAGATCGACATCGAGCAACTTAATTTCGATGCAGAGCGTGCTGAACGCGAAGGCGACTACGCCAAAGTGGCCGAAATCCGCTATTCGAAAGTACAGCAGAAAGTGCAGGAAAATGAGGAGATACAGACTCAACTGCGCATGATGCAGGGCGAGAAAGCTCTGATCAAGGAAGAAGTCGATGCAGAAGACATAGCTGGAGTGGTTTCTCGCTGGACAGGCATTCCAGTAATGAAAATGGTTCAGAGCGAAAAAGAGAAATTGCTCAATCTGGAAGCAGAGCTTCACGAACGCGTTGTTGGTCAGGAAGATGCTATCGCCGCTATCGCCGATGCCGTGCGCCGCTCGCGTGCCGGCCTTAATGACCCCGCCGTCCTATCGGCTCATTTATCTTCCTCGGCACCACCGGCGTCGGCAAGACCGAATTCGCAAAGGCCCTTGCCGAATACCTGTTTGATGATGAAAACATGATGACCCGTATCGATATGAGCGAATATCAGGAGAAACACTCCGTCAGCCGACTCGTCGGAGCGCCTCCGGGATACGTAGGCTACGATGAAGGTGGCCAGCTCACGGAGGCCGTGCGCCGCAAACCTTACAGCGTCGTCCTCTTCGATGAGATCGAAAAAGCCAACCCCGACGTCTTCAACATCCTGCTCCAGGTGCTTGACGACGGCCGTCTCACCGACAACAAAGGCCGCTTCATCAATTTCAAGAACACGATCATCATCATGACCTCGAATATGGGCTCCGACATCA
>JAAGKN010000109.1_pt1 | contig 67050 bp, 61 predicted proteins | sample 6206371 | NCBI WGS metagenome assembly JAAGKN01 (sample SAMN11533720, study PRJNA540317) | gut metagenome | isolation source: fecal pellets from male and female animal of same cohort | host: Peromyscus leucopus | place: USA:CA | collected 2017
TATAACTCTTCGACAGATAAGGCCTCTTTCATGGTGTCTTCTGTCTCAATCTTTTCCAAGAAGTCATTGACATTGGTCTTTATCATCCCATTGCGATAGAGTATTTTCAAGAATCCCCTGAAAGTAGACCAATATCCCGATGCGGAGTTGCGTGTGATACGTCCGTTGCGCCTTAGTTTCTTGGCGCTCAGCAGGTATTCCCGAAACTTGTTACATAGGTCGATGTCAATCTCCTCAAAGGTACATTTGCCATGTACGAAGTTGTTGAAATGGAGATAGACGAACTCCCATTTTTGGTCGTGTTTGCGGAGTTGCTTGCGGTAGTACTCCAAGAAATCCGCTTTGAGTTTGTACTTGTCGAAGAAGTCGTACCGTTCATTGACGACAGATTCAAATCGGCGGCAACGGATAGCCTCGGCTTTCTCGGTCATTGCCTCGTTGAAGTTCTGTTCACGCTTGTTTCTCGGATTGGCATAGATATAAATGCCAAGTGATTCATGACGGATAACTTTCATCGTTTCCTTGTCTCGATACCCCGGGTAATAATCCAGATAAAAAGACATCATCCTGCCTTTTAGCGGACGTGTCCTTAATGTTACTGTTTTGCACTCATGCATAATACTATATTTTATTGTTACTAATTCGCTGGCAAAACTCTATCATGTAGTCATGCAGATGATTTTCAGCAGAGATTAATTTTGAAATAATTTACGGATAGCCATAATTAGCTACAAATAGGGCTATTTGCGAACACCCATCACCCGGTCAAACTCTACTTTCAGGAATCTGACGAATCGTCCGTTCTTCTCACGGTTGATTTGGTGAAATTGCAGAATACCATAGACCGAATCACGCGACAACTTGAATCTCTCCATTGCCTCCTTGACGGTATAGTATTCCGCTTTGCTCTCTTGTTCGGAACTCTTAGAAAGGTCGAAATGCAGTTTGGAGTAATATATCTGCCCATGCTCTTTCTTGGATGGGATATTATTTCGATACACCTACGAACGGATGGCGATACGTGTCATTCCGTACTTCTCTTGAATTTCCTCCGGTGTGTACCATTCGGTCAGGTCGGAATCCACCTCGTATTTGGCAAAGGCGGCATCGATATGTTTTTTGCTATAATAGTTGAACTGGCGTATTCTCACCTTAGGCACTTTGTGTTGCCGTGTATAAGTCCATACCCATTTGGCGTTGACCTTGTATTTCTCTGCAATCTCTTCGGCAGTATAATACTCGGAGATGTCAAAATCACTTTGGGCATGATACGCTCATAAGGTTTGGTTTTCATCATCAACTCAATATCTGCACGACGGATAAGTGACTTTTTGCCGCTGATTCTTGAAGCGCGAAGTTTGGATTCCTTTACCAGCTTATAAATGTATTGCCGAGTGACACCCATCAGCTTTGCAGTTTGGGCAAAAGAGAAGAAATCCTGCCCCTCGGAAGCTTGTCGAGGTTGCAGTAATTCTTGCGACCGTTTCAACTGCCGCTTGCGTTCCCGAATACGTTCTTTGTAGCCAAGATTGGAACACTGATGGCTACAATAGCAGGTCGTTGTCTTTTGAGCTATAAATGGCTTCCCACACCATTGGCAAATCTTTCTTACTTCCATATTTTCCTCCTTTATATTGGGGCTAATTTCGCCTTATTTCTCCCGGATTTTGTCTACACATGTAAACCACTGTCAACACACGTCAACTAATGCGTCACTGTGACATTCGGGCTAACCGTGAATTTCCGTCGCGGTAGAAATAGGATAGAAAAATATGGATAAAATCCGTTACCTCCAAATACGGACTGGAAAGCGTTAAAACAGAAAAGTCGCTGAAATACAGCGACTTCATTCTAAATGGTTATGGTTGCTTACGGCTGTTTCCAAGCCATCACTTACCGATGCAAAAATGCCGAAATATATTCCCCAACACCTGATCTGTCGTAACTTCTCCTACGATATCCGATAAATGGAATATACACTCTCGTAAATCTTGCGAGATGAAATCCCCGGAAAGGCTGGAGTTCAAACCTTCTTGTACCCTATGTATAGCTTCCAGCGCATGCGTAAGCGCCTCGAAGTGGCGGGCATTCGTTACGATGATGTCGCTTTGGTGGAGGGTGGGGATGGAAGAGACTTCCGTGAGGAGTTGTTGTAGCTCTGCGATATGCAGCTTGCCTTTGGCGGAAATAGCGATTTGATGCCAGCCTTCGGTGGGGAAAGAGAAGGTTGGGAGAGAGGATGCGGGTAATACATCGCATTTGTTCATCACTAAGATAACAGACTTATTCGTTAATCTCGGAGCTATTTCTTGATAGAAAGCCTCGAAATCTTTGAGGTCACGGGTTAAGTCGTACATGAGGATGACGATTTGCGCTTGGTCTAGAGCCTTGAAACTACGTTCAATACCGAGAGCTTCGATCGCATCGCTTGTTTCACGGATACCGGCGGTGTCGATGAAACGGAAGAGCTGGCCGTTGATATTGATCGTATCCTCGATAACGTCACGGGTCGTTCCGTGGATGTCGCTGACGATCGCTTTATCCTCGTTCAACAAGGCGTTTAGTAAAGTAGATTTGCCGGCGTTCGTCTCACCGATGATGGCGACGGGAATACCGTTTTTGATCGCGTTACCTACGCTGAAAGATTGGGCGAGTTTGGAGATGACCTGTTCGATATGATCCGCAAGCGTGCGAAGCTCGCTACGATCAGCGAACTCCAATTCCTCATGGTCACTGAAATCCAGTTCCAGCTCCATGAGAGAGGTGAAATGGAGCAGTTGGTTCCGAAGTTCGGCGAGTTCCCTACTGAAACCACCTCGCATCTGGCTTAGAGCCAAACGATGTTGACCAGCCGAAGTGGAGGCGATTAAATCCGCAACGGCCTCCGCTTGGCTAAGGTCCATCTTGCCATTCATGAAAGCACGTTGCGTATATTCACCCGGTTGCGCTATACGGCATCCGCTGGAGATAAGGGATTGCAGGATTTGTTGTTGGATATACGTCGAGCCGTGGCAGGTGATTTCCACCGTATCTTCCCCCGTGAAAGAATGGGGGGCACGGAAAACAGCGGCGATCACCTCATCTATGGTTTCGTCATTGTTACCGACGATGGAACCATACGTTAAGGTATAAGCCTTTTGGGTAGATAAACTTTTACCTGCCTTCTTCGGCCGGAATATCCGATCACAAATCTTGAAAGTATCCGGTCCGGAGACACGAATCACTGCGATTCCTCCTACTCCCGGAGCTGTAGATATAGCGCAAATTGTACTCATTCCGTCTATTAAACCGTTATTAATTCATACGCTTGAGAACCCAGTCCGATTTCTTCCGCATAACGTAGGCCGGCTTGCCAGTTCGTATCCGGATGAATCAAATGGAATTTATCCTCTCCCTCAAGGTGTTCGTGAGGATGAGCCTCGGCTAATTTATTACCTCCGATGATAGGAGCGTTGATAACCATATCGGCGCAAGCCTTATCCAAGGCCACCGGATCAAAAGATGCGGCGATACCCAAATCGGGGATGATGGCGGCATCGTTATGATTCCAGCAATCGCACTCCGGAGATACGTTCATGATAAAACTAACATGGAAATGGGGCTTGTCTGATAATACGGCTTTGGTGTACTCGTCGATCTTGTAATTCAATCGCTCGGAAGTATCACCTTCGCCCATTACGGCACCGTCGTATTGGCAAAGAGCCACACATTGCCCGCAACCTACACAACGCTCGTAATCAATTTCGGCCTTTCGGTTGTTATTCAAATGGATGGCATCGTGAGCACAGTGCTTTACACAGATGTTACAGCCTTTACAAGCCTCCGTATCGATACGGGGTTGTGAGGCGCAATGTAATTCCAGTTTACCGCCTACGCTGGCGCATCCCATCCCGAGGTTTTTCAGCGCACCGCCGAAACCGGCTTGCTCGTGACCTTTGAAATGGTTCATGGAAATGATGATATCGGCATCGGCGATAGCGGCACCTATTTTCGGGGCCTTGCAATATTGCCCGTCAATCTCGATTTCCCGGTAGTCCGTACCTTTCACGCCATCGGCGATGATAACGTTGCAACCGGCGGACATGGGATTGAACCCATTTTCCATGGCGCTTTGAAGATGATCGACAGCGTTGGAGCGGCGGCCCGAGTATAAGGTGTTACAATCGGTAAGGAACGGTTTCGCACCTAATTCACGTAACAGGCTTACCAAGCGAGCGGCGTAGTTAGGACGAATATAAGCCAGATTCCCCGGTTCGCCAAAGTGGATCTTAATGGCTACAAATTGATTTTTGAAGTCGATATTGGCGATACCGGCACGTTTTACCAGACGTTCCATCTTATCCAGCAGGTTGCTGCTGGGGGTCGTGCGCAAATTTGTAAAGTAGACTTTGGATGTATTCATCTTTTTATTGGTTTAGTGTTGACAAAGGTACGAAAAACACGGAACATTTTTTATATTCGCGTAAAACAGATTTGTATATGGACTTGCTTCAGCGGAATCATCAGCTATTGTTGAAAGGAATAAATTGTACATTCCTGCGTTATTTGCATGCACGGGTAGAGTGGGAGGATCGGTTAATCGGCATCTTCGGCTCTCGAGGGGTTGGTAAGACTACTTTGTTGTTACAGCATATTAAGTTGAAATTTGAAGATTCACGGGAGGCACTCTATGTGAATCTGGATGATTTCTGGTTTGAGACACATTCATTGACCGATGCGGTTAAGGAGTTCCTGCAAGCCGGAGGACATTATTTGTTTTTGGATGAGATCCATTTCTATTCGAGCTGGATGGAAGAGGTCTCAACTTTATTGGATGCCAACCCCGCCTTAAAGATTGTTTTCGCTACCACTTCTTTGTACTCGCAGACAGAGGTACGGAACGGGTTAAGGCATAAGGCTGCTTTTTATACCATGCATCCGATGTCGTTCCGTGAATTCCTTTCTTACGAAAGCATTCTGGATAAGGATCCCATTCCGTTGGAGGATATCTTAGCGAACCATCATGATTTGGTGAAGGAGATCAATGCGGAGATGAATATTGTGCCGATTTACCGGAACTATCTGGAACATGGATGTTATCCATTTTACTGGCAAGACCCGGATATGTATTATTTCCGTCTGCAAGAATTAGTGAGAAAAGAGATTTGCCGGGATTTGCCTTCGGTGGTTTCTCTTTCGATGAGTAATCTGGAACGAGCTCAAAAATATTTTATGATGGTGGCTGAGTCGGTTCCTTTACGTCCGAAATCGATTGATGTAACCCGTAAGATAAATATGCTTCGTCAGCAAAGCGATAGCCTGTTGTGTTTCTTCCATGATATGAGGCTTATTTATTACTCGGCAGACCAACTGGGAACCACTCCGGCCAAGCAGAAAGTCTTTATGGGGGATACCAACTTGCTGATCTCCTTTTTCGGAGATAAGGAGAATCGGCAATTGATGTGTGAAACCTATTTCTTAAGCCAGATGCGTTCCGTGGCGAACGTGGAATTCATGGAGAACGGAGATTTCTTGATTGGCGGTAAATATATCTTCGCCGTAGGTGATCCCTTAAGGGGATATGATCGTCTCCGCTTCGTACCCGACGCTTATGCGGCTATCTACGGGTTACCGAAAAGCGTGTTTAACCGTATGCCGGCATGGATATTAGGATTTAGTTATTGAGAATTTAAAAATAGGATTGTTATGTTAGAATGCATGAAGAATAGAAGAAGTATCCGTAAATATACGGATCAGGATATCCCGGAGTCTTTGCTGAATGAATTATTGGAAGTGGCTACTCGTGCCTCGAATACAGGAAATATGCAATTGTATAGTGTCGTGGTTACCCGCGACCCTGCGAACAAAGAGAAACTGGCTCCGGCTCATTTTAACCAGCCGATGATTACGGGAGCCCCGGTGGTACTTACTTTTTGTGCGGACGCGAACCGTTTCGTGAAATGGGCGGAGTGTAGGAAAGCGGAGGCCGGATTCGATAATTTACAAACGTTTATCGCTTCGACGATAGATGCGATGTTGTTCGCCCAGAGTTTCTGCAATGCCGCTGAGGAAAAAGGCTTAGGCATTTGCTATCTGGGTACGACGGCTTATAATGCGGACCAGATCATTGAGGCGCTTTCTCTTCCCCGTCTGGTTGTCCCGATCGTTACGGTTACGGTGGGTTATCCGGCAGAGCCTATACCCGCTCAAGTAGAACGTTTACCATTGGCAGCTGTGGTACAAAACGAGACTTATACGGACTTTACTCCAGCTTCCATCGATGCCTTGTATGGCGAGAAAGAGGCATTAGAGGTGAATAAACAGTTTGTGAGGGAGAATAATAAGGAAACACTGGCGCAGGTCTTTACGGACGTACGCTATACGAAGAAGAATAGTGAACATTTCTCCGAGGTGCTCTTGAAGGTATTGAAACAACAAGGATTCATGAAGTAAGTCCCAGTACTTCTACCTTATAGTTGATAAAGAGTCCACTCTCGAGTACGCCTGTAATCGACTTGAGGGTGGATTCTGTATTTTCAGGGATGTAGTCCATCCATACGTCAAGGATCATATTGCCATTCTCGGTAATGATCGGTCCATCCTTACCTTGTCCCATACGAAGTTTTATCTCACGGGGATTCAAACGCTGGAGTTTGTCCTCTACATAGGTGAGAGCTTCCGGGAAAATCTCTATCGGGATCGGGAATTTAGCTCCCAGCCTCTCCACTTTCTTGGAAGGATCGACCAGTATATAGGTCTGCGGACTGGAACTGATTAACAGCTTTTCCTTAAACATGGCGCCTCCACGCCCTTTGATCAAGTTAAAGTGGGAATCTACTTCATCAGCCCCATCGAAGGTCCAGTCCGGCTTGTGGGAAAACAGGCTGGTAACCGGAATGCCTAGCTGGGCGCAAGTCATCCGGATTTCTAAAGAAGTGGGGATCGCCAAAATGGAAAGACGTTCCGTCCGGATACGTTCCGCTATGCGAATCAACGCTAGATAGGAGGTAGAACCGGAACCAACACCTATGACTTGTCCGTTTTCGACTTTAGATGCAATAAGGTCCGCTATCTTTATTTTATCTTCCTTATGGGAGATCTGATTCCCCCATTCCAACGTATCGATTAGTGAATGATCCCACTTCATAGTCTTGATATTATTATATACGGTCTAATACAGTTTCAATCAGTTCCTCCAAAGAACCTTTATAATCCGTATTCATATGATTATCCACACGTCCGGCGATAATACAGCATACGGTCATTGCCCGGTGTCCCATAAGGGCGGCCAGACCTGCTAAAGAGGAGCTCTCCATCTCGAAGTTCGTAATCTTTCGCCCGTTGTAATCGAAAGCCTCTATTTTCCGGTTCAATTCCGGATCTGTCAAGGGCAATCGGAGTTCGCGCCCTTGCGGCCCGTAGAAGCCATTGGCTGCGATAGTCGTTCCCCGGATAATATCATTACGGGTGATTTGCTCGATCAACGATGGATCTGCCGATACGACATAAGGCCATATGCCGCTAAGCCGCCAATCAAGCTGTTTTATTAATTCAGATTCCAAGTCTGCGTCACGAACGGAATTACTATTTGCGTAGAAATAAATGACTCCATCGAACCCGATCGATTTCTCCGCAGCCACATAAGTCCCGATCGGGACAAATGGCTGTAACCCTCCGGAAGTCCCGATACGGACTAGGGAAAGTTGCTTGAATTCCGGCTTGATCGTACGGGTTGAGAAGTCAATATTAGCGAGAGCGTCCAGCTCATTTAATACGATATCGATATTATCTGTACCGATGCCATGGGATACAACCGTGATACGTTTTCCCTTGTATTGGCCCGTGATAGTATGAAACTCCCGGCTGGAAACCTCACATTCCTGAGAATCAAAATAGGAAGCGACGGTTGTAACCCGTGCAGGATCACCAACAAGTACCACACGATCCGCGAGTTGCTCCGGTTTTAAATGCAGGTGGAAAACACTACCATCCGAATGGATCGCTAATTCTGAAGCGGGAATAGTTCTCATATTCGATCAGATAATTAAGTTTATATTATAATCATGAAAGGGCAAGGTATGAACCCTGCCCTTGGAGATCGTTCTATTTATATAACTATTTTAGTCCTTCAATGGTTTTGATGGAGTACCGGTCGGTTTAGCTATCGCTTCACGCATAGAAGTGTCCGCCTCGATGTTCTTCATCTTGTAATAGTCCATTACGCCTAGGTTTCCTGTGCGGAAAGCGTCTGCCATTGCCTTGGGAACTTCCGCTTCTGCCTCGATCACCTTGGCACGGGCTTCTTGTGCTTTCGCCTTCATCTCTTGCTCGAGGGCAACAGCCATCGCACGGCGTTCCTCGGCTTTCGCCTGAGCGATATTCTTATCCGCTTGAGCTTGATCCATTTGCAAGAAAGCGCCGATGTTCTTACCTATATCGATATCGGCGATATCGATGGAAAGGATTTCGAAAGCTGTTCCGGCGTCAAGCCCTTTGCGAAGCACTAATTTCGAGATGGAATCCGGATTTTCCAATACGGTCTTATGGCTTTCGGATGAACCAATGGAAGATACGATACCTTCACCTACACGGGCTAAGATCGTCTCTTCTCCGGCACCACCCACTAATTGCTTGATATTCGCACGAACGGTGACACGTGCCTTGGCGATCAGCTGGATTCCATCTTTCGCTACCGCCGTTACCGGAGGGGTATCGATCACTTTCGGATTTACCGACATTTGTACAGCCTCGAATACGTCACGTCCGGCCAAGTCGATAGCGGTAGCCATCTGGAAAGGAAGGTCGATATTCGCTTTTGAAGCGGAAACCAGCGCATGCACTACTTTCTCGACATGTCCACCCGCTAAATAGTGCGCTTCCAGCTCGTCACGTGTAAGCGTCTTTATTCCTGCCTTATGCGCTTCGATCATCGCACGAGTGATGATGTAGGGAGGAACCTTTCGGATACGCATCAAGAATAACTGGATCAAGGAGATATTGACTCCTGATACTTTGGCCGAGATCCATAACAGGAACGGCACATAATAGAAAAAGATTGCCAGCAGAAGTACTGCGGCCCCCAATAGGATAAGTGGCAAAAAGGTTATTTCCATATATAAAAAATTAAGCGTTAATATTTGTTTCTTCTTTAGGACGGACAATTACGTTGTAACTGTCTACCCTGATCACTACGATCGGCGTGTTCTCATCGATTAATTCGTCTTGAGATTTCGCTTCCACGTTAATACCTTTAATCCGGGCCTTGCCGATAGGGGCTAAGCGTGAGAGTGTGATCCCCTCGTCTCCGGGTTCTATTCCGAGATCCCTGCTGGATGTCAGCTTGGAATCGATATCTGTCTTTAAAGCGATCTTGTTAAAAGACCGGGAACGCAATAACCAAGCGAAGATTATTCCGAATGTAATGATTGATAAGGATAAAGTCAGATGCCCTACCCATATACCTACCGTATAAGCGAAAACGACTCCGCCGATAGCGAAAATAGCCCCGCCTATACCCGCGAGTGTTATTCCCGGAAGAAGGAATATCTCCGCCAGTATCAGTAGGATGGCCGCTACCATGAGGAAGACGATGATGGCTATGTCCAGTAGCATAGTTCTTCTTATTTATGGTTGTTTCTTAGGTATACGATCTCTGCGTTACGTGCCTTTTTCTCCCATTCGTCCGGTTGGCCGAGCAGGTTGTTTAACTTTTCTTCCGCATCAAGAATCGTAGGCTTCAGTTGTTCTCGCTTCGCCTTGTTCCCTTTGATGTAGCTGGCTCGTAAACTCTCTAGTTTCTCATTTAGCTCCTTGATCTGTCTATGGATGGAAACTACTTTCTCGTAGTAGTTCTTCGCTTCCGGACTTTGGATATCGTCCAAGGTGTAATAAACGATATCATTATGGATCGGGAACGTGAAATCTTTCTTTATCTCTATACGTCCGTAAGGAATCTCGGTATGGGCTAAATGAATAAGCTCTTCGTAATTCGATCCGGGTTTCCATGAATCCTTGATCGAGGCAATAGAAGCCCGGGCACGTTTTAGTTCGACATCCTCGCTATCTACTCGCTCGCGGTTGTCATTCGGGATGAATAAGTATACGCAGACTTTTCCTTCCGGTTGATAACGATCGGAAACGAACCATCCCAATTGCTTGGCTTCGTCGATCACCATCATATAATCGTTAAACGGGGAGTTATAGGGCATGCCCAATTGCTCCGGTGTAAGATAAGTATCGGAATTGATGTTGTAACGAGTGACGAATAAATCATATCCGCCCAGAGAGCCGTTCCCTTTGGATGCGTAATAAATCGTTACGCCATCGGATAGCACGAATGGATACCCATCGTCGGCGTCACTATTGATATTCATCGGTAACTGTTTCTCGTCTCCCCATTGATCCATGAGCTTGGATTGGGTAAAAAGACAATTGTGGTTACCGTCTGTCGAGTGGGCGTAATAAATCTTATCCCCCTTCTGGTTCATGTATACCGATGAGTTGCCCGGATCGTTAGTCTGGAAGAAATCTTGGTAAGTGGTCAACGTACCGCTTTCCTCGCTTAAGGTATAGGCTGATAAGAAATCATCTTTGTCAACAACCAAGCTATCGATAATCTGGACATTCTCTACCTTATCAAGCATACGGCTTGCTTTGTTCGCCAAGTCCATACGGATCTGGTAAGGCTCCACATCCTGTTTCTTTTTTGTTAGGAGGGTGATGTATTCGTCGAACATCTCCTCGGCTTCGTCAAAACGATAGGTCTGGTAGTATACTTCTCCAAGGTATCGATAAGCGTCTTGTACCCTACGCTTTACGGCAACCTTAAGATGTTTCTCCGCTCCTGCTAAATCTCCGGTCTCGAAACAGCAAACACCATACCATTGATTATAAGAGGCATTGCTTGGTGCTTGTCTCACTAGTTTCTCGAACACAGGTTTGGCTTCCGCATATTTCCCGTCGTTATATAATTTTTTTGCCTGATCAAGACTTTGCGCATGTAGTTGCATTCCTCCGCATATGAGTGTAACTCCTAGCGTATAAAGCAGCTTTTTGGATAACCGTTTCATTTTGTCTATTCTAGATTATATAGTTATGCAGTTTCAAAGATAAGAATATTTTTGTAGAGGCATACAAATCGAAAAGATAAATATATAATTTTGCGTCCGTAAAGAAAGTATATGGCAAAATTGACAGTGGACGAACGTTTGTTTCGTAAGATGGAGGATAAGGTAAAGAAAGCGATTTTCGACTATGGCTTGATCAATGATGGCGACCGGATCTTGGTCGGGTTGTCTGGCGGAAAAGATTCCTTGGCCTTGGTGGATTTACTGGGGCGCAGGTCGAAAATCTATTGTCCCCGGTTTGAGGTCGTGGTAGCACATATCGTGATGACGAATATCCCTTATTGTTCGGATCGGGAATATCTTAGAAGTTGCGCGGAGGAGCATGATTTGCCTTTCATTGTCCATGAGACAAGTTTCGATCCTTCTACGGATACTCGCAAATCCCCCTGCTTCTTATGCTCTTGGACTCGCCGGAAAGCTTTGTTTGAGATCGCTAAGGCTCATAAATGCAATAAGATTGCGCTAGGGCATCATCAAGATGATATCCTAGAGACACTGTTGATGAACCTGACCCACCAAGGGGCTTTCGGAACAATGCCTCCTCGGTTGAAAATGGATAAGTTTGATATGGAGATTATCCGTCCGATGTGTCTGGTGGAAGAGAGGGAGTTGATTCAGGTCGCCGCATGGAAAGGGTTCCGGAAACAATTGAAGAACTGTCCTTATGAGTTGGGTTCCAGTCGTTCGGATATGAAAGAGCTGCTGAAAAGTCTGGAAGCGATCAATCCGGAGGCTCGTTACAGCCTTTGGGGGAGCATGACGAATATACAAGAAGATTATTTACCTCGAAAATTAAGATAATATGCAAAGTGTTTATACGATTTTATTGTTGATCGTGTCTAATATTTTTATGACATGCGCTTGGTATGGTCATTTGAAGATGAAGCAACAGTTTAGCTGGTTTGAGCATCTTCCTTTGTTTGGCGTAATCCTGTTTAGTTGGTTTCTCGCTTTTTTTGAGTATAATAAAACGGAAAAACCCAACTGGAAATTTAACACTTTACGTTGATATATAATAATGTATAGTAGAATTAGAATAATATGAAAGCTCTCTACACAATTTTATTGCTTATAGTATCAAATGTCTTTATGACTTTTGCTTGGTATGGTCATTTAAAGATGAAGCAGGAATATTCTTGGTTTGCTGCTCTTCCTTTGATAGGTGTAATAGCCTTTAGTTGGTCAATAGCTTTTTTTGAGTATTCTTGTCAAATTCCAGCGAATCGCATTGGATATGTAGGTAATGGAGGACCATTTTCATTGATGCAGTTGAAAGTTCTTCAAGAAGTAATAACTCTTATTATATTCACAGTTTTTACAACTGTATTCTTTAAAGGTGAAGCTTTGCACTGGAATCATATAGCTGCCTTCGTTTGCTTGATATTGGCTGTTTATTTTGTATTTATGAAATAGTTATAGAAAAGAGCAGCATAAGAGTTTCTTCAAATGCTGCTCACTTTTAGTATGCGTAAATCTTTTATTCCACTCTCTGATAAGAGTACTTCTGACCTGTGGGTGTTACTCCATCAGCTTCCAATTCCTGCACTGATAAGGTCATAGAATTAAGTAACAGAATATCATTGATAATCCATTCTTCTTCATCGTTGTACATTTCATAGAGCTTGTTACCGTCTATCTTGTACTTGCCCACTTCCTTGTAAGAGCTATCTTCTGTACTTGTATATTCAAATGTACCATCATTCTTATAAGTTACATGGGTGGCGATAGCGTTACCACTTGTCATCTTCCATTTACCTATAATAAGAGAAGCATAATTATCTTCTCCTTTGATTGTACCATTATCAATATCTATTTCATAACTAAGTGTATTCTTATCTCCATCATAAGAAGTTATGGTAGCATCAAATTTCCAAATATTAGTGGAACTGTCAGATAGTTTAAAATCAACTTTATATTGGTCGTTATCAATTAAGTTTGATAGTTCCTTCAACTCTGTAAGCCAAATCTGCTGTTTGGTTGTTCCATTCCACCTTCCAATAAAAGCTCCATCTTCGTCAAACCAACGATAGATAATTTCACTATGAGATAAGGGTGCATAAACTTCTACTGCATCCATTCCAACATCATCACCTGTTGGTATAGTGAATGCACAAATACTATCACCATCCAAAGTATAGCAATAATCTCTTATGAGTACGCTGTTGTCGTACCAATTAAAGACGTTATCATCTCCAAGCCCTCTAATCTCTTTAGACTTACCATTGTTATAAAAAAGCGTACTGTATAACGAGGCTGCTGCATCTTCTTTAAAATTGTATCTTAATATTGTAATGAATTGGGATGGATTTATAATATAATTCCACATTGGAGTCATCTTAGATATGGTCATGTCCTTATATCCATCAAACTCTTTAAAAACTTTACATGAAAGTTGGAACTCAGAGCTACATGTACCCTCTGCCAATTTTTCCTTAGTCGAATTATGGTAAGTAGCAACCCACAAATGATTATCCTTTAATCCTGTAAAATTAGCTTGCTCCTTGTTTATTATTGTATTGTTTGCATGGATGAAATAGTTTAATAAATCAATATCCTTATAGTCCGTAATTCCATATTCTTTGCAAATAAGTTCTAACGATGTTTCACCTCCAGATGTTGTTGGGGAATTTACCTCCAATTCATCATCGCCACAGGAACTAACTCCCATGCTTAATGCAACCAATAGTGAGGTTGCTAATAATCTAAATATTTTCATTCTTAATTAATTGTTTATGGATTCAATGGAATTAATAGAATCGTTATTTATTGGCTTATTCTTTGATTGACGAACAGTCATTCTATCTTTAACGGACTTGTCATTTACAATTTCTCTTAATCTCTCAACTCTTATTCCATAATTAAAACCTTGTGTATTATTAATGCCTGCAAAATTTATAGCTACCAATTCCCCATATTGATTAACAACAGGGCTACCACTTGAACCTTGTAGAGCAGGTATTGAGTACATTATCTTAATGCTATCAGTGTTTTGACTGATATAACCTTGTGTAATTTGTGCCTTAATTCCATCATTGGTTAATGCTAATGTTGGTCCTTGATTGTAACCTATCATATATAGTTTAATTTCTTCATCGTTATGAGTTTCATTATTATAAAGATTAAAAATGTATTTATCTTGTGGGATGGTGAACCAACTAATTGTTCCAGCATTATGAATGTTACTCCAACCTACTTCCATTTGCTCATAAGACCATTTAGGAGCTTCCCCTAACTTGCAAACATTCCAGAAGTTGTTACCATCAGCAATTTGGATTATTCCTAAATCATAATTAGGAACATCTTTTACTACGAAACAATCTATTAAATCATTACTTGATGTTATATGGCTTCCATTATATGCTATTTTGATTTCAGAACACAGCTCCACTTCAAAGTTACTTAATCCCATTTCCCTTAAACGGTTATCTCTGTATTCTGTGTATGCTTTTATTGTTTTCTTACACATTTGAATTCCTTCTATCATCATAGCATAGCCTTGTGAATTGAGTCTTTTATTATCTCTAATTTCCTTTTCAAATATATCTAAATCATGTTGCTCTATTGCAATTCGTTGGTTGCATTTATCTATTTCTTCTTTTAAGTATGTAATAAATGCTTGATAGATAAGAGCTTTGTTAGCAGTAGGATTGATTACGTGACTGTTAGTAACAATCGTTCCTCTTGGAGATATGATGAAACCTGTGCCAAATGTTGTACTCTTAATAGTGTCATTTACTTCATTAAAATTATTGGATATGGTATGAGATATGTTTTTAAGTTCCCCATCTTGTAATTTAGAGAAGACGTAGTTGGTTGAATAGAATCCATTATTTGATAATGTGATTTTATAATAATATGTATTCTGAATTAAGACAACTCCAGAAGAAGTTTGCTCATATAGTTGCTCTTGCGTGTAACTGTTCTTTTTAGATGTACACGTTACCATGCTAAGAATGATTAACCCATAAAGAAGATGCTTCATAATCTCTTGACAATTACGCTCACCTGTTCCCTATGGATAAGCTATTATAAAAATAAAAGAGCATGGGAACTATTGAATATTACCCTATTTGAGGCTCTGGACTGCCCTAAGTTAAGTAATAGACAATAGCCCATGCTGAATGTATATATCCACTACTCCATAAAGATGAAGTAGGTATATTGCATTAGCATGAGCATATTGAACTACTATCCCTAACCTATGAAATTGTCCAGATTCCAAATAGAGGATAATTCGTTATGCTCTCATTAAATTATGTCCTTCCAACTCCCTATCTCATTAGTTCATTGGAATTGGTGCAAAGATAATGAAAGGTTTTAAATCACTAAGCATGGAGTGAGGAGAAATAGTAAATCTCCTGCTCTCAAACATAGTCTGAATGAGATATTTAGTCAGAGTTGCATCTAAACTCTCTAAATCCATGTGGGTATCAAATTCACTTCTCGCCATATAAGGACTAAATTCTGAATATTTTTACCTGCCTTGAATTACTGTCTTTAAGTCAGCATATTGTTGGATATTCAAGAAGTGCTACCTGCGACATTATTAATAAGAGTTGAGATAATTCTAAAGCCTGTAAATTAATGGAATTGAATTACTTCTATAAGGCTGAAATGCCAAACTACCAAGTTTGTACTTTAGAGGTATCTAAGCTTAATATTTTTTAGTCGCTACATTTAGACTATTAAAGCCTATATCTTCATTTGAATTTTAGGGTAGGACAAACTTGGGTTGGAGTATATAAAGCTAAACCTTGCTCCTTATTTGTCCTGCCTTTCAAAATGACTTCACGACATCAACCCTGCTCTGACAAGTAACCTCTTGACTTGTGTAATCTGAAACTTGCATCCCTTAGATGTAACAAAACCTTGCTCATTCAAGAGACAAGTCATTTCAGATAAAGATTTGCCTTGCATAGATAATGACCGTAACAGTGCTATCGCTCTCATGTTATTTGGATTGTTATCAGCTTTAGCCTTGTTGGTAACGATACTATGCTGAACGGCTTGTTCAAATTTATTCATCAAGTTCTCTGCTTTACCAAGCTGCACACCCCTTGCTTTCTTGGCTTGAAGTGACTGCTTAGTTCTCTGACTGATTAGTCCTGCTTCATATTCAGCTATGCTGCTGATGATATGCAAAATTAGTCTGTTGGCTTGTGGAAAGTCACAGAACACAATCTCAACATCACTCTCCAATAGCTTTGAAGTAAATGCCACATTCCTTGACAGTCTATCCAATTTGGCTACAATCAGAATAGAATTTGTTTTCCTACACATCGCTAAAGCTGCAAGAAGTTGAGGTCTGTTAGATTTCTTCCCACTCTCCGTTTCAATATATTCAGCAAGTATGGGTTTATTCTTTACATGGTTGTGTATAATCTCTCGTTGTGCTTCTACACCAAGACCAGAGATTTGTTGCTTCATGGTGGATTGTCTTAGATATGCTATGTATGTCTTCATAATTCACAATTATTAATAGTTGGTTACAAATGCTGAACGAACATTCAGTTTATGTAAATAAGGACACCCAACTTAAAAATTGAGTGCCTTCTACCTTATTATAATTCTCCCTCGTCAGCAAAACTGTAATATCCTGTATCTGTTAATATGAGGTGGTCTAAAACTGTAATTCTCATTAGTCTTGCAGCTTCTTTGACCTGCTTAGTAATCTCCATATCCTGCCTGCTTGGTTTCAGATTACCGCTTGGGTGATTATGTGCAAGAATGATAGCTACTGAATTGGTGAGCAATGCAGCTTGTAGGATAACTCTGACATCAGCACAAGTTTCAGTAATTCCACCCTCTGATATGAGAGTGTAACCTAAAATTTGTTTGGCTTGGTTTAGAAACAAGACTTTAAAATATTCCTTGTAACAGATAGTTCCTTCCTTATAGGTAGGAAGTAAGTATTTATAAGCATCCTCTGAACAACTTACTTGATGCAGACTTTTAAATTTGGGTTTGTAGGACAGTTCCACTTCTCCCACAGTATAATCTATATCCATAATTTGATGTCTTAATAAGCTGGTAGATATAAAGAAAGGACAACTAATTGAATAGCTGCCCTTTCCTCTCTCAATCAACAATCCACTCAGCCCAAGAACCAAGCGTATTCACTGTCTCCTAATTTGGCACGTTGAATGCCTTGTACAAACTCTGTACAGTTAAGATTCCTTTCCAAGAAGTTATCTATGTAACTTGATTTTACAGAACCATTGAGCAGGTTTAAGAGCTGCCAGCCTGTAATGCTGTCCCCTGTGCTTTTAAAGTTCGCATCAGAAACGAATGCTCTGCAAGCTGCATTAATTTGACTGTCTCCCAACAATAGACGAGGTAAGTGTTTCTGTTGGTTGGGTGTAAGAGCTTGATATAATCTCATCCTACCTATTATCTGACAAAACTCGCTTGTTGAGATTGACATCTGCCCAAGTGTCCTTAACAGATGCAGGTCTTTGGATGGATTGTAAGCATGGAACAGATTTAATGCTGCTGCATATAGTTCCTGTACGCTTAGGACTTCTACCTTATCCTGTAAACCGTCAGTGGTGAGCATTAAATTTGAACACACACGATTCCTAAAACCTATGAAGATTTTAAATCTCTCCACAGATTTCTTACTGTATAGGTTAATCTCGTTATATGCTCTCACTCCACCAATGGATAACGCTAAACGATTACCGTATTCATCGTGTACAATGGATGGAATTTCAAAGCAGAAACACATTCTCTGATAGAACAAAGTTTTCTCTTCGTCTGTCAGTTCAGAAGCCTTCTTACCTAATGCACTTGGTATTCTACCATTGATAGGGTGTGAGATTCTAATCTCTGGCATATCAAACTGTTCTCCATGAAAGTAATCCTTAGCAGCATCTACTACTGCACCTATAAAGGATTGGTGACTAATGGTTTCTTCCATTGATGCAAAACTTGGAATGATGCAGTCTTGTTGTAGATGCTGTAAGGTTACTTCCTGTGTATTAGCTTCAATGAAATGGTTTACTTTCTTGGGTGCTGCAACTTCTTCCACAATAATTGCTTCTTCTGCAAACTCACCCATGTTTAATGATTCTCTACGCTGTGCCATAGCTGGCATAATTACTAAATCTCTCATAATGAAATTGAATTAAATGGTTATTGATTGAATGGATTTAACAAGAACAAACCTAAAACACAAGTGAATTTCTTTGCTTGCATCTTAGGCTGTTCTATGTCTTTCCCTAAAGATTCTTTCAAAGGGAATGAGGAGCATTAGTAAATTATTGGTAGGCTGTGGCAATAGTACATCGTGCCCCCTCTCAGATTAAAAAGAATGCTTATTTCTGTCAGCAGTCAGACTGCATTGTTAAAGCATTCTTTTTTATTTAAGAGCTATAAGGGGGTGTTTATGTGGGTAGGGGTGTCTCGCTTGTGGTTCTGTTAGATTAATTTTGGATATTATCATTAAAGAATGAATCGTACTTTTCATTACCCATGTTGAGAATGAACAGATTGACTTGTGCCCTTGTTATCGCAGTATATATAAGCTCAACAGATTCAAAATCTTGTATAGAATCACTTTTATGTGGCTCAATGATTAAAAAGACTGTGTGTGATTCCCAGCCCTTAAAGCTGTGTATAGAAGATAGCTTTACAGTTCCTGTTTTTATTGAGAAGTGATTTCTTCTGTATCGTCTGATTGTATTTATCCTCTCTTCAAAGTTGTTTTTAGATTTGGTCTCTAATTCGCTTTTATCATATTCTTCTTTAGTTTCAAATGTAGTGGTTGTATTCTCTTTTAATTGAGTCCTTATAGAGTATTCTATTTCTCTTAAAATATCAGCAGTACCAGATAGAATAGTAATGTCTGCTGGGTTAAGGCAATATTTCTTACAAGTCCCTTTATAGATATTGAATATCCTTTCTGTGCTGGCTTTCGCTCCAATATTGGCATATTTAATATTCCTTTGTTCAAAATCAAGCATAGGGTTATCTAACACAACCATATTGTCAATGGTGTATTTATTCTCTAAGAAATGGTGCTGGAACTTCATCGCTAACTTCCCTATTTCACTTGTGAATCTTTTAGAAGCGTTGAGAGACTTGTTCCAGTTTCCTGCGATTGTTTTAATTATTGGTTCTTTGTTCTCATCTAACGGTCTTCTGTAAATATTTTGCTTCTCATCTCCAAACACAACAAATTCACTATCCTCGTATAAGAAATATTTGGTAATTATTTCCAGCCATTCAGTTTGGTAGTCTTGTACCTCATCTATGAATATAGCTTTGTACTTCTTAATGTGGTTCTTTACAGGCTCAAAGAAATTAATATCTGTATAAGATTTTAATCCTTTTATGGGTAGGTTATAGTTGTTTGCTTCTGATTTAATAAACTGATGATAGTTGGTGATATAGAATTTCTCCCAAGGATAACTCTCTCTTACGTCATTGATTTTGTCGCGAATGTAATTCTTAAGGGATAGATTAAATGTTAGAATTAATATTTCACTATTAGTTCTTAGATATGCATTGACAGCTCTCTTTGCAAGGACAAGAGTTTTACCACTTCCTGCAATCCCTTTTATTTTACGTCTGGGTCTGCTTTCACTTCTAATAAGTTCTGCTTGTGCTTTAGTGTACTTAATATTAATCCCTTCTTCTAATTGATGAAAAGGTGGCTTGAGGTAGCGTTTGAAATTATTGTAAATATCTTCATCAAATAAGAAAGAAGGTTGTTCTATTCTTATCTTGCTGAAATATTCTTCTAAGTTTTGCAGTGTAAGAGAATCATATCCCCAATATTGTATATATTTTATGTCTTTTAAAAATTTGGTCTTATTATCTTCCTTGGATATATTCTCATGTATAAACTTCTCAATATTATCTTGGGACATCTTATGGAAGTAAACAAGTGTATATATAATATTTGAATAGTACCACTTATTCATTTTCTTCTCTAAGAAAGTACTTATGTGTAATGAGACAAGATTCTCTTTATAGTAATTTATTTGAGAGAAAGGTGATTGAACCTTTGTTGAAGTTGAATTATTCCACCAATCCAAATCATCATTAATAGCATAGTCAGTTAAATCCCAATCATTTACAGATATGATTATAGCTCCACATCCCTTTTTAAGAATAACAATATTGGGTCTGTCACCATTTATGAAAGGATGGTAATATATCTCAAACTCCATATTTAGATTCTTTTGTAAAAAGTCTAATAGGATTAGTTCTCCTTCTGTTGCTGGTTGGTGGAGATGCTGGATTGTATAGAAGTCAGGATGAATTTGTGCCATTGAATTGATATATAAGGTTATATTGCAAATATATAACTAATATGCCTTTAAAAGAAAGAACTCTAAATCTTTTTAGTAGTCTGGAACTTTTATTGCCATATCTTTATAAGATTAAATCTGGCAGTTCTTCCTTGTCTTTTACCTCCTGCTTCCTGCCTACCAACCCATTTGATAATGATTTCATAAGAGCGTGCATATCCTTAACTTCCTCAAAATTATTCTCCTTGTACTTCTTATAAATCATGCACTCCCTTGAAATGGGGTTTCCTCTGCTCTCGTTAAATGCTATCATGTGTTCAAAGTCAGCTTTCACTTCCTCCACATATTTATCTTTGGGTAGGTCTATAAGCAAACCTTTAGCCTTTAATATGATTGAATCTCCAACTTCATCTAACAAGTCCATATCCCTTAGTTGTTCTATGTAGTTAGAAATAGTACCATGTCCCATGTGGATTAGTTCTTTCAGTTTTCTTACAGATAAGGTAATTGTATGACTGTGTGGCTCTGCTGCACTGAATAGTTTGAGTATAAATCCTCTGAGCTTTAAATCCAGTGTACTGTTATATGAATCATAGAACTCTCTGCTGATTCTTCTGTAATGTCCAAAGCTGACAGGAAAGAATATATAATCTGTCCAAGTCCTGTCATTCCTGCCACTGTCCTTATTCTGTATGCTGACTTCCCCTGTGGCTCTTAACTTGTCATTGAATGATTTGGAACTCTTACCACCTTTATAGTTGGCAGGTTTCTCTCCAACGAATGATGCAAGCTGGTCTATCGTGGTGTCAGTGGTCGGTATATATTTGTCTGCTGTCAATAGTAACACGTATGTCCTGTAAACATCAGCACAACCTAACTTCTGAATCAGATTGTTGCTCATTACTGTATATTCCTTGAATGGTAGCTTCTCGTAACTCATAAGGCAATCGCTCAATATGTTTGATTAAAATGATTTGGTTGGTCTTTAATAAGAATCTCATTTTAGAGGAACTTAATTTGTTTGACTTCCTAAGTTCGCTCAGCTTGTTATAGAAATGATTGTTATAAATCCACATATCATTGATTTTAGTCACTCCCAGCTTACAGATTACCTGTGCGGTGTCCGCAAGGACATTGCATAGGTCTTATTGGAATGTAGCGTAGGAGTGTAGAGAGGGGGTGTTTAGACACGCAGTAAAAAGTGAATAAGCACACCTCCCAAATTTGACAATATGAATCTCTCAGTTTCAATTTTTATCTTGTCAGTAAGCCAACTTCTGTAATGCGATATAATAAGTAGTAACCTTTCCATTCTTTTTTCTCCTTGTCTTTAGATAGTTATTAAGATTAGCCCACAATCCAATGTGAACCTTGTTATCTTTTACTCCCTGTTTAAGAGCCTTAACCCTTATCTGTTCATAAGTAAATTCTTCCATTTTAGATATTCTGAATAGTTTGTAGTCCGTTAATCTGTGTGGTGGGATTATCTGTTTGTGGTACTGTAAAGATAGTAATTCCATGAATGAGGGACTAATGATAAGACCACACATTTAGTAATCAGACTTGATGCTATTCAGAATGTCTAAGAACTTGGGGAGAGTAAGTCCACCTGTCACATGGACTTTATTGTTAATTGGTTATGCGGTTTCTACAGGCTTGTTGCTATTCTCATTCATATATTGGAACCATTTCTCAAAATTCTTATAATATTGTTTGGCTTCAGCACTACCGTCTGGTTTCTGATTACTAAACCACACATCTTTGTCAATCATGGCAACTAACTGTTGGATTTGGTTAATCTCTGGTTTGTATTCATTGTAGAACAACTTAAATCCTTTAGCTAATCTTCCATTGTTATATGTGGATTCAGAGATTTTACTGCTCTTGAAAGCCTTTAGAACTTTATCACCTAACTCTTGGGTGGTTGCATTCAACTTTAAAGATTTAGGTAGTCTGTTTATGCCCATTTTAAGGTCTTTGGCGACATTGGCTTTAATTTCTGCTTGTCCTAATGTATAAAAACTATAGATTACGTCAGACTTCAATCCTGTTTCTTGAATTTGTGCTTCAATATAATCAATTCTCTCGTTTCCTGTTTGGAACTTTGATTTGCTAAAGTCTTTATAATTCCAAGGTCTGCCATTGTTGATAGAAGCTGTAAATAATGCTAAACTCATATTCTCTGGCTTCTTAATGGTTTCAGTCATTTCTTCCTCATTAAAATCAAGAAAACCTTCTACCTCCAGTATGAACATGGCTATCATTCTGTGTTGTCCATCTACAGGAGCTTTAGCTGCTACTCTTTCAGTAGCATTTGTAACCTCTTCTGTATTCAGCATCCAGTTGTCTATTGAAAGAGGTTTGGCATTGGACTTAGGTACAATGGAAACTTTTAATAATTTCTCTCCTGTTAAATCCTCGCTGCCAACTAACTTAATCTTACCCATTGCTGCATTGAAGCCATATTTCTCAATCATAGAATAGCACTTCTTTACATTCTCTGCTACGATTTCACGATTGCTGCCATAAAAATAAATAGTCATCATATTTTCTTTGCAGTTTTTAGACTGGTGCGCTCCAGCTTTTGTTAATTTTGATATTGCAAAACTACCTGCTTCTGGGCTGATTAAAAGAGAGAAATTAATGAGTGGTTTTACTTCCCCTCTTAATTGTCAGCTCGTCCGCTATCGTTTTTGACGCTGCAAAGATGGGATATAATGGCAGGATTAAAAGAGAGAAAAAAAGTCCTGCTTTCATGTACCCTCTTAATGGTATGAAGCAGGACTGTGCTAATTATTAGAAGTTTATTAGCAATATATGCTGTTCACAGTATCAATTCTCTTGTCTTTATATTGCTTGATGTAGCCTTTTAAAACATCTTCATCTTCTGAGAATTTATTATGTTTGGATAACTTGGTGAAATAGATAAGCCTTGATATGAGCAATGTCTTACTAAGTGATATGGTACTTCCTTTCTTTTGTCTGACATTAAACTGCTTATTATATGGAGATAGATTGAAGAAGTCGTTAAACATTTTATAAAATAGGTATATCTGAATGGATTCCTTTTCTTCTGCATGGGTGCTTATGCTGACTTGTTGGCTCTGCATCCAAGGATGTTCCTCTATCTCCTTTAGGTTATTGATGATGGTAGTAGCCAAGTAGCCTATTGCATTGGCATTGTCAATTACTATCTGATGCTTGCCCTCTACTTTTACAGAGATAGTGATAGGTTTCTTAAAACTCACTCCAAATTGGTTAATCTCCTTATGGTTGTCAGCTATGGCTTTGGCGAATTTGGTGAGCTGTTCTATTCCAATGCCTGTAGCTTTCATTCCATCCAAGCACGTTCCACAAGTATAGTCAAAGATGAACAGAAGTAGAAACCAGAACTTATCTATATCAATTCCTAAACCTTTTAGTGTATTCTGTATGTCTTCATTGGCTATATAATCTTCGTATGTGAAGTTACCATATAGCTTATTCTGATTGTATCTTCTTATGAATAAGGGTAAGGCGGTTGTGCCATAAATATATTGTTCTCCTGTTTCATGGTCTATATCATAATCTGGTACATAAAGTACTGCTACTTCCTCCATGTATTCAAGTAACTTTATGTCTTTAGGGAAATAAGTTTCTTCAAGTCTTTCAATTGGTCTCATATCTTTGCTTATATGGTTTGGAAGCAAAGATAATTAAAAAGGATGAAGTTATTCCTTTTTAAATGGTCTGAGCCTACCATCCAAACCTGCTTTATGTAGTTCTTCTAAGTATCTTTCTCTATAACTAAGGTCAAGATGCAAGGCTCTTTCTTTTGCAAGGTCTGATTTAAGATATTCTTGTAAAGTCATAGTCTTTGTTTTCCTAATCATTTCTATGCTAAAGTTCTTCATATCACTGGACTTTAAAGTATCATAGTTAGCTGTTATAATTCCTTTTTTATCAATCGTCCAGTTGTCTAATAGGAGAGAAGCCATTGCAATGCTTCTGACTTTCGTAATAGCTATATAGAATTTAATTCCATTAAGGAACTGTACAATATAATATCCCTGCATGGTAGTGACAGGAATATAATTCACTCTCTCCAAATATTTATGATATAGTTCTCCTTGTTCTTCGATGCTAAGGTTTTGAAGCTTCTCTTTACCATTATTATCTTTAATCCTTTCGATGTCTGCCATCTTTTTACTCTGTGACTTTTTATATCTTATAATTTCTTTATCAATAGATTTTATCTTCTCATCTAACTGGTTCTGTTTCTCTTGGATAATGTTTAAAAGGGTAGGGTTGGTGGTTAGTAGAAACTTATTGGCATTATCTTGGCTTTCATTAGATAAGTTCTCTTTATCAAGATATAGGGCAGACAAACGTTTCTCAATTCCAGCTATTTCCTCTTGTAGCTCTGTAACTCTATTGTCTGTTTGGTTCCTAAAGAAGTTGATATATTCTGCTGTGTGCATAGATTTGAAAAGACTATATAATATTTCATTCGTAAGGTCGTAAGAAACTTCATCAATATTATATTTACAGAAGTCTGGGTGAGATTTCCTATCAACACAGCTACATCTATATGTTAGTTTTGAAATTCCTGCTGCTGGCTTTTTGTCTTTTACAGTCATGGCTCTCCCACATCTACATCTGATGATTCCTTTTAATGGATTATGATTGACTTTTCCAGTTGGAGTATTTTTATAGTTGTTTTTAATCAGCTCTTGTGCTTTCATAAAATCCTCTTCACTGATAATAGGTTTTATTCTAACCTTGATGGTATAAGGTTCTTCTCTACCTAATCTCTGTGTTCTTCTTCTGATTCCTCTATAAATATCACTATGGATATAGTTGCTTAGAATGGCAACAGTGCTGTAATATCCTCTAAAAGTAATATTCCTTTCATTGAAATATCTGGCTACTGCTCCCAGTGTCTTACCAGAGTTTACTAAAGCGAAGAGTCTTTTTATATTCTCTACTTCTTCTGGTACTTCTTCTAAAATATATTTAGGACGTTTCCCATTGGGGTTAGGAACTGCTTTATATCCATAAGGTATTTTTTGGTCTACAACTGCATAAGGATAAGCTTGGAAGAGAGCTTGCTTCCCATCTTGGTTCTTCTTTTTAATATCCAATCTTTCTTGTGCTGCTGCCCATGCTTTGATAGTGAGGATAAGTATTTCTGTAATGTCTAAAAGTTTATTAGCTTCATAAATTTTACTGGGACTATCTAAGAGTATTACAGATAATCCTTTATTAATAATCTGTTGAATGTTGTAAACTGTCTCTGTTACATCTTCTTGCCTGCTCAAACGTGATAACTCAGAAATTACTATCATGTCTGCATCTTTGTAGGTTTTACTTTGTAATTCGATATAACCTTTTCTGTCTGCAACCACACCAGATATTCCAAAGTCCTCAATAATTTCAATTAACTCATAATTGTTGTTCTCACAGAACTCCTTAATCTTTAGCTTTTGTCGAGATAAGTCTTGTTTTGTAGTAGAAACTCGTGCGTATCCTATAATTTTTATCATAATGTAATATATTGATTATGAAGCAAATATAGGTATAAAATTTCACTTGGGCAAGTTTATTTAGTTAAGTGAGTATTGTTTCCAAGTACCGGCGAATCGCATCGGTTTCCGGGATAACGGGGGGCCGTTCAACTTGATTCAATTGAAAGTGATCCAAGAGGTGATTACATTGGTGGTATTCGTGGCCTTCAGTACCATCGCTTTTAAGGGGGAGTCGTTTAAATGGAACCATGCGCTTGCTTTCGTATTCTTGGTTGCGGCGGTTTATCTGGTTTTCAAGAAATAAAGTCGTTGCGTTTGGCTTTGATAATCAGCGGAAAACCTTGATGCCTATTGTATGATGCTAACAATGCCTATTCAAGCATGTTTATAATGCCCATTGTAAGCACCTTATAATGGGCATTGTTAAAGCGCTATATGATCTGTTGGCTCAGATGTGTAAATATAGCTTCGGTCTCATCCGGATGGAACCATGTTATTTCTGGGTCCCGTTTAAACCAAGTCATTTGCTTCCGGGCGTAGACCCGGGAGTTTCGTTTGATTTTCTCCACGGCGAGGTCTAATGTCCATTCTCCGCTGAAGTAATTGAATAATTCTTTATAACCTACCGTGTTCAAGGAATTCAAATGACGGAAGGGATAAGCCCGGCGAGCCTCTTCCAATAATCCTTCGCTCATCATTTGATCTACACGTTGGTTGATGCGGTCGCATAATTCGTCACGATCTCTATTAAGCCCTACTTTGATGATCCGGAACGGACGCTCTTTCTTTATGTTCGTGCGGAAGGAGGAGTAAGGCTTGCCTGTCATCCGGCAAATCTCTACGGCATGGATCACTCGTTTATAATTATTCCGGTCCACTTCCTCATAATGGACAGGGTCTGCTTCTTTTAATTCAGCGAGGATAGGGGCTAGTCCCTCGGTTTCAAATTGCATGTATAGGGCATCCCGGATCTCCGGTGTAACCGTCGGGATATCGTCAATACCTTTACATACGGCATCGATGTACATCATAGAGCCTCCGGTCATTACGACGGTCGGGATCGTTTTATGTAATTCGGATAGGAGGGAGACCACATCTTCCTCGAAGTTGCTGGCGCTGTAATAATCGGTAAGCGAGAGAGTACCTACCATATAATGCTTGACACGTGCCATTTGTTCCGGTGTAGGGGCAGCCGTGCCGATCGGAAGGTCTTTATAGAGCTGACGGGAGTCGGAAGAGATAATCGGAGAGCCGAAACGTTCTGCCACTTGGAGGCTTAACTCGGTCTTTCCGACTCCTGTCGGCCCAAGTAATATAACGAGGGAATTCATCAAAAGCGCTCGTCGTCGTAAGGATTATCCATCGGACCTTCGCCTAAACCGTCGAAGCCGCTTTTGTCTAATTCGTCCATATCGTATTCGGAGTCACCGTAAAAATCTTCTCCTACGTCCGTGCTACCGTTCTTAGCCTCGAACTCATCGAAAGAAACTATTTGGGCGGGAGGCGTACCTACCGATTTGCTGCAAATAGGAGCTTCCAAGTCTTTTCCCGGAACGATCTCACGAAGTTCCATAAAGAAGGCACGTTCGGTCATATAATCGAAAACGAAAAGTAGTTTTTGGTGCTCGTCTTCCAACAATTCTTCCAGTTGAGTATCGGCCATGACATAGCTGTCTTCCTCGGAAGAGGTATCCATCTCCACTAATGTGATCTCTGTCTTTTTACTCCAGTCATCGTCACATATGAAGAAAGAGGTCATTTGATCCTTTGTATAACCTACAGAGTCGAGGATGGCGTTTTGCAAATCCAAGAAAGTAGACTCGGAATCAATCTTGATCTCGCGCTTGAAGTCATCTGCTTCATCTGATAGGATTAGAAATCTAAATAGCATAGTTGTTTAGTTTTATTATCGCCTCAAAAGTAGTAAAAATATGGATATACCCAATATACGTCGCTATAAATAATGAAAGAGGGTGCGCATCTGATCCCTGTATGGGATTTCTTCTGAACTTGAGGCTGAGATATTAGCGGCAGTTGTCACCTTGAATAGGAATGGATGAACTACCTTAAGGACGGAACGATCCGTCCTGACACCATGGCTCCAGGATTAGGCGAAGCTTGAGGCACGTATGGAAGGACATATGGAAGGACTGGCGGAAGGTAAGGCGGAAGCGAACCTAGAAAACGCCAAGAAGATGAAAGCTATGGGGATCGATCTTGAAATGATCCGGCAGATCACGGGAATTACCCTATAAATAATTTTGGCGACATAAATAGCGAATCGGCGCAAACCCCTCATCGTAAGATGCGGATTTGCGCCGATTTGTTTTTGGTTGTCCGGATGTTTGTGTCGCTTATTCGTCGATCGAACCTCTTACGATCCCCCGGCTGGAAGACTTGATGAAATTGAGGATCAAATCCCGTTCCTCGCTAGGCTCGTACTCGGTCTCGATCGCTTTCAGCGCCTCCGTATTATTCAAGCCTCGGGTATACAGCGTGCGATAGATGTCTTGAATCAAGAATACCTGCTGATTCGTGAATCCCCGGCGACGTAAACCTACGATATTGATACCGCAATAAACGATCGGATCACGGCCGATCAAGGTATAAGGAGGGATATCCTTTCCGATACGAGAACCGCCTTGTACCATCACGTGCTTGGATATACGCGTGAACTGATGCACCAAGGAACCTCCGCTTACGATAGCGAAATCATCAATCTCTACCTCCCCGGCGATTTGCGAAGCGTTACCGATGATAATATGGTCTTTTAAGACGCAATCATGGGCCACGTGCGAATAAGCCATGATTAAGCAATTGCGACCTACCACGGTCTTACCTTTGGAAGCGGTACCCCGGTTGATCGTCACGCATTCGCGAAGTGTCGTGTTATCTCCGATTTCCGCCGTCGTGGTTTCCCCCGCAAATTTCATGTCTTGAGGGATACCGGCAACGACCGCTCCCGGGAAAATATTGCAATTTTTACCAATCCGTGCGCCATCCAAGATAACGGCGTGAGAATATATACGGCAATTATCACCGATTACGACATCTTTCTCAATCACGGCAAACGGATCGATAGTTACATTCTGGCCGATCTGGGCCTCTGGATGAACGACTGCTAGAGGAGATATATTCATTATCGTACTTTATCTTATTATTTGTTTTTTACAATCTGAGCCATGAACTCAGCTTCACTAACCAATTTATCACCAACGAATACATACCCTTTCATGGTAGAGATCCCGCGGCGAATCGGTGCCAATAATTCCAGACGTAAGATCAACGTATCGCCCGGAACGACTTTTTGGCGGAATTTCACGCCATCTATTTTCATGAAGTAGGTAGAATAGCGCTCTGGCTCATCTACGGAATTCAAGACTAGCAAACCACCTGTTTGTGCCATAGCCTCAACCTGCAGGACTCCCGGCATGACCGGCTCCTGAGGGAAATGCCCTTGGAAGAACGGTTCGTTGGTCGTGATGTTCTTTACGCCTACGATATAGTTCCCGCCAACCTCGATGATCTTGTCAACCAATAAGAACGGATAGCGGTGCGGCAATAATTCACGGATACGGTTGATATCCATCACCGGCTCACGGTTCGGATCGTATACCGGGGCTTGCACCTCGTTCATCTTGATATCCTTGCGGATCATACGAGCTAACTGGTTATTGATCTTATGTCCCGGACGGGTAGCGATCACACGTCCGCGGATCGGCTTACCGATCAAGGCGATATCTCCGATCACGTCGATCAATTTATGACGTGCCGGTTCGTTATCGAATACAAGCGGCTTGTTATTGATATAGCCTAATTCCTGCACGTTCTTGTGAGGGATGTTCAGCATATCTGCCAATTTGTCCAAAGATTCTTGAGGTATCTTCTGGTCGTAGATAACGATCGCATTGTCTAAATCGCCACCCTTGATCAAGTTATTGTTGAGCAACATCTCCACTTCGCGTACGAATACGAACGTACGTGAAGCCGCCAATTCTGTCGGGAATTCGCTGAGATCGTTCAACGTGGCGAATTGGTTGGAAAGCACGGGCGAATCGAATGAGATCAATACGTTCACGCTGAACTTATCATCCGGAAGGATGATCAACGAAGAACCGGTTTCCTCATCTTTTACCTCGATCTTGTGCTTTACGATATAATAATCCTTCGGAGCGTTTTGCTCAACAACCCCTGTCTTTTGGATTTCCTCGGAGAAGAAGCGGGAACTTCCGTCTAGGATCGGAAATTCGGGTGCGTTTACCTCGATCAAGCAATTATCGATCTCGTAAGCGTATAAAGCAGCCATCGCATGCTCGATCGTACTTACTTGAACGCCATTCTTGCTAAGCACCGTACCTCGCTGTGTATTAACCACGTTCTCGGCCAAGGCGTCAATCGTCGGTTGGCCTTCCATATCGACACGTTTGATCTTGTATCCATGGTTCTCGGGTGCGGGATTAAATGTAATCTCTATATCTAATCCGGTATGCAACCCTTTTCCTTTCAAGGAGAAACTTGCCGCAAGCGTTTTCTGTTTTTGCATAGGTCTTTATTGTTTATTAATTTCTTTCTTGAGTTGTTCGATTTCCCGTTGCATTTGCCCCAGCGAGCGGTATATATCCGGAAGACGGTTGAAGATCGCGCTGGAACGCATGAAGTTCTTAGCGTTGATCGCCGGCGCCCCGAGCAATGTCGTCGCTTCCTTCACGTCGCTGATAACGCCAGCCTGAGCTCCGAATACGACGTGGTCCGCCACATGGATATGTCCGGCCAAACCAACTTGTCCGCCAAACATACAATGCTTTCCTACTTTTACGGAACCGGCGATGCCGACTTGCGCTGCCATCACGGTATTCTCGCCTACCTCTACGTTATGAGCGATTTGTACGAGATTGTCCAGCTTAACGCCTCGGCGAATGATCGTAGAATCCATCACCGCACGGTCAATTGTCGTATTGGCTCCGATCTCTACATCATCCTCGATAATAACGTTGCCTAATTGCGGGATTTTCTTGTAAGTCTCACCTTCGGGAGCGAATCCGAAACCGTCGGCTCCAACTACGCTACCGGCATGAAGGATACAATTATTGCCGATTGTACAATTCTCGTAAACGGTGGCATGCGGATAGAATACGCAGTTATCTCCTACCGTCACGTGATCACCGATATAAGCGTGCGGGTATACCATACAGTTCTTTCCCATTTTTACGCCTTCTCCAATGTAGGCGAAGTTACCGACATAACAATCGTCGCTCACGGTCGCGGAAGCGGCGATAAAAGCGGTAGAATCAACCCCCTTCTTTTTGCTCTTCGATTGCTCTACCAAATTTAATAACATCGCGAGCGCCGCATAAGCGTTCTCTACTTTTACAAGTGTGGCTCTTATCGGTTGTTCCGGTTTGAAATCATTATTCACCAAAACAATGCTTGCCTCGGTATTATAAATATGATGCGCATATTTAAGATTCGCCAAAAAGGTCAATGTACCTGGCTTTCCTTCTTCTATTTTAGAGAAGTTGCTGACTTTAACGTTCGGATCTCCTTCGATCGTTCCGTTCAAGAAGCCGGCAATTTGTTGGGCTGAAAACTCCATTACTTATTCAATTATATATGTATCTTCGTTGACTGTCCGCTGTTTATAGACAGTTAGTTTGCAAAAATGGTGAAAATTCTTTATATAGCCTATGCTTTGCAGGGAATAATTCCCTTATCGTGTAGATAACCGGCCATTTCTTTCTGTACGGCATGTGCCGCCTCGCAGGCTACGTTGGCGAAAGCCTCCGTCTTATCCGCGTAAATAATCGCACGGGAAGAATTTACCAAAAGACCGCATTGGTCGTTCATCCCGTATTGAGCTACTTCCGCCAAGCTTCCGCCTTGAGCGCCTACGCCCGGAACTAACAAGAAATGATTCGGGGCCTGTTTACGGATATCAAGGAACATCTTGCCTTGGGTAGCGCCCACTACATACATCATTTGCTCATCGTTAGCCCATTCTTGCGATTTCTTTAGTACTTTCTCGAAAAGACGTTCACCATTTGCGTCTTCTGTCATTTGAAAATCATGTGAACCTTTATTAGAGGTCAAGGCCAATAAGATTACCCAAGCCTCCGGGTAGATCAAGAAAGGTTTTACGCTATCTTCGCCCATATAGGGAGCGACCGTTACGGCATCTACCTTGATATGATCGAAGAAAGAACGGGCATACATCTCGGAGGTATTTCCGATATCGCCACGTTTCGCGTCGGCGATGATAAATTGATCGGGATAATTCTCCCGTAAGTAAGCCACAGTCTTCTCAAAAGCCATCATGCCCTTTGTACCAAGGCTCTCGTAAAAAGCCAGATTCGGCTTGTAAGCGACACAATAATCGGCGGTAGCGTCGATGATCGCTTTATTGAACGCAAAAATAGGATCTTCTTCCGACAATAGATGTTGCGGGATCTTTTTTATATCTGTATCTAATCCGACACAAAGGAAGGATTGTTTCTTTTTAATATTCTCGAATAGCTGTTGTTTGTTCATTTTCTTATTCCGTATGAAATGATTGGATGTGTTTACAATTCAGACTCTTTCAATCGCTCTGCGTTCTCCGCTACGATCAGGTGATCCAAGCAATCTTGAATTTCGCCGTCCATAAAGGCTGAAAGATTATAGATCGTGTAATTGATACGGTGATCCGTGATACGCCCTTGCGGGTAATTGTACGTACGGATCTTCGCGGAACGGTCACCGGTAGATACCATGGTCTTACGCTTGCTGGCGATATCGTCTAGGTATTTTTGGTGTTCCTTGTCATAAATAAACGAACGAAGACGGGTAAGCGCCCTTTCTTTGTTCTTCGGTTGGTCTCGTGTCTCCGTACATTCGATCAAGATTTCCTCACTCACACCTGTAATGGGGTTCTTCCAGACATAACGCAGACGGACACCTGATTCCACCTTGTTTACGTTCTGACCACCAGCCCCACCGGAGCGGAAGGTATCCCATTTAATTTCCCCTTCATTAATCTCAACATCAAATTCATCCGCCTCAGGCAATACGGCGACTGTAGCGGCGGAGGTATGTACACGTCCTTGCGTCTCCGTAGCCGGTACACGCTGTACACGGTGTACACCGGACTCATACTTCAACGTTCCGTATACTTTCTCGCCCGATACCGTGAAGATGATTTCCTTAAAACCGCCGGACGAGCCTTCGCTAAAGCTAGACACGCTTATTTTCCATCCCTTCAGTTCGCAATACTTCACGTACATACGATATAGATCACCGGCGAAAAGGGCGGCTTCGTCACCTCCCGTTCCTCCTCGTATCTCAACGATCGCGTTCTTGTCGTCTTGCGGATCAGCGGGAACGAGCAATAATTTTATCTCTTCTTCCAAAGCGGGAATACGTTCGTTGCAGGCATCCAGCTCTTCACGAGCCATTTCCCGCATTTCCGGATCTTGCTCGGACTCAAGCAAGGCTTTCGCTTCCTCGATCCCGTTCAATACTTTCACGTATTCCGAACGAGCTCCCACGATTTTCTCCAAATCACGGTACTCTTTGTTCAGTTTTACAAACCGTTTCATGTCGGCGATCACCGCCGGGTCGGTAATAAGCGTACCGACTTCCTCGAAACGGCTCACTAATCCGTCTAATTTACCAAGTAAACTATTTTCGGCCATTTATCTTTATTAATAGGTGAAGCGACCTTTCTCGCTTTCGATAATCAATTCATTTTTATCAGCTTCCTCTACGAAGCCCACGATTTGCGCATCAATACCAAAGCTTTTTGAGATGCCGATTACTTCTTCCGCATGCTCGGGAGCGATGTATATCTCCATCCGGTGTCCCATATTGAATACCTTGTACATCTCGCTCCAGTCCGTACCGCTCTGTTCCTGAATCGTGCGGAATAACGGTGGGATAGGGAAGAGATTGTCCTTAGTTACACGCTTGTTCTCTACGAAATGCATGACTTTTGTCTGGGCCCCTCCCGAACAATGTACCATGCCATGGATTTGAGAGCGTAGTTTATCAAGCAATACCTTAATTACCGGCGCATAGGTACGTGTAGGCGAAAGCACCATCTTTCCGGCGTCTATCCCTAATTCCTCGATCTTATCCGTAAGTTTCAATCCTCCGGAGTAAACCAATTCTTCGGGAACGGCGGCATCGTAGCTTTCCGGATATTTCTGCGCTAAATACTTGGAGAAGACATCATGGCGGGCAGAGGTCAAACCATTGCTACCCATACCTCCATTGTATTCTTTCTCGTAAGTGGCTTGTCCGGAAGATGCCAGACCTACGATCACGTCTCCTCCTTGAATATTCTTATTATCGATTACGTCCGAACGTTTCATGCGGCAAGTGACCGTACTATCTACGATGATGGTACGAACTAAGTCGCCAACGTCTGCGGTCTCGCCACCTGTCGCGTAGCAACCAACGCCCATCTCACGTAACTCTGCCAGCAACTCATCTGTTCCATTGATGATCGCCGAGATCACCTCGCCCGGAACCAACAGCTTGTTACGTCCAATTGTAGAAGAGACCAAGATATTGTCTACGGCACCTACGCAGAGCAGGTCGTCGATATTCATGATAAGAGCGTCTTGGGCGATACCTTTCCACACCGAAAGATCTCCGGTCTCTTTCCAGTACATATACGCCAAGGACGATTTGGTACCGGCGCCATCTGCGTGCATAATATTACAATATTCAGGATCACCGCCTAAGATATCGGGGATGATCTTACAGAACGCTTTCGGAAAAATTCCCTTATCGATGTTCTTTATCGCATTGTGAACATCTTCTTTTGAAGCGGAAACGCCTCGCAGGTTATAACGTTGATCACTCATTGTACTATATTATTTGAACCGCAAAGGTAATACTTTTTTATGTTACTTATCTAAGTTTTAAGACATCTCCTTCCTCCGGGATGTAATCTTTGTCTTTTTTATTCATTTTATACAGACTCTTGATCTGGATTCCGTACATCTGCGCAATACTGTGCATAGACTCTCCGACTTGTACCACATGGTCGTAATTCGGCTTGTCCGCTTTCTTCTTTTTCTTTTCCAGATATACGATATCGCCTGCCTGCAACGGGAAGTCCTCAGGCACCTCGTTGAATTTCATCAACTGCTTGGCCTTGAATCCCATGCTTCGGGCGATCTGGTCGAAACTGTCGTTATCCTTAGCGTATACATAGATCAAACCGTGGGTACGATAGACTTGATAATTGAACACCGGAAGATTTTGCTTCTTGGTAGAGGTCTTCTTTGTTCCCTTACCGGAGTCAAAGCGGTATAACTCATAATCTTCGATAACCTTGATTAATTTATTTGCGTAAGCACGATCGGTGGCGTAACCGCATTTTTGTAGTCCTTTGGCCCAGCCTTTGTAATCCTTGATGTTTAATTTGAACAGGCGTTCGTAGCGGGAGCGTTCGGCGAGGAAGCGGGAATGGTCATCATAAGAATCCTCTACTCGTTTGTATTTCCGGAAGCACTCTCCCCGCAGGTCGTCGTCGTGATAGACCCTGCCGTCTCGCCAGTCCGAATGGCATTTGATACCGAAGTGATTGTTGGAGCGTCTGGCCAAGTCGCTTTGCCCAGCTCCGGATTCCAGTAATCCTTGCGCTAAGGTGATACTTGCCGGAATGCGATATTTCTTTTGGTGTTGAATCGCCAAATCACTGTATTTACTGATGTATTTTTGATAGGAAGTCAGCTTCCGCTGGCTTTCCGCCCCTGCGCTTAAACAGACGAGGGACAATAATAATATACCTAAAAAATGAAGGGATAAACGCATAACTGTTCTTTTCGATCCGATTTTACCGGACAAATATATAAAAGAAAATACATATCTACCGGAAATTGATGGGTTAAAAATAGGAGATACGGGCTAGATAATCGTAATGCTCCCCATTTTCTATTTTTTCCGCTTTAAAGCCGGCTTGCCTTGCGTATAGATTCAGCGTGTTGAAATCTATATATAACCAATCAAATGAATCCCCTTTGATACTTTTATATTGCATGCGGAAATCGATCTCTCCGAAATAATCATCCTCGGGGGCGATATCCAGATTCCCGTCTTCATCTTCAAATAAATAACTTAAGTCGCTAGAGTCAAGTAAAAGCTGTCCGTCCCGGGCTAGAACCTCTTTTAAGCGGTGAAAGAAAGCCGGGAGATTTTCCAGTTTACCGATAATCCCGGAACCGTTCATTAAGAGAAGAATGGTATCGAATGGTCCGGTTAAGCTCTTGTCAAAAAAATTCTGTAAGCGGGCGTCTTTTACGCCCCGTTTGTTCATGGCCTCTACGGAAAGAGGGGATATATCGATAGCGGTAACCTCTTTACCCATTTCCTGTAAAGCCAAGGTGTGGCATCCACTTCCGGCACCAACATCCAATATTTTGCCTGTACTGAGTTGAAGGGCTTTCTGTTCCAAGGAGGGCATTTCTTGGAAAGTCCGGAATAATTGATTCACGGGAATCTCATCTTCATCGAACATGGAGGAGAATACACGGAGTTTGCTCGCTTTTCCATGTGCGAGATAATCGATGATAGCGGCGCCCATCGGGTCTTTATCGGATGTAAGAAGCATTGAATGCATATGTCTTTGTTCTATATTAAGGTATATTCTATGATGTGGGTGCGAAATTAATATATTCTTTTTATATTTATAGCCTATAAGAATTATAGTTATGTTTCTTTCAAAACATTAAAACAATCAAGAAAATGAAAGAATTGAAATTAGAGACCCGGGTAGAGGTCTATGCGGTAGGAGAATTGGACAATATATATAGGCAATTGTACGAGGCCGCTTTTCAAGCCTCGAAAAAAGCTTATGCTCCTTATTCCAAGTTTCATGTGGGAGCGGCGGTTCTATTGGAGAATGGGGAGATACTTTCCGGAAATAATCAGGAAAACGCAGCCTATCCGTCTGGGCTTTGCGCGGAGCGGACCACCTTATTCTATGCGGGAGCACGTTATCCGGATGCGGCAGTTCAGATTTTGGCGATTGCGGCTATGAAGGATGGGGAACGTGTGGATCTTATCACGCCTTGTGGTGCCTGCCGGCAAGTGATGTTGGAAACCGAGCAACGTTATAACAAACCTATGAAAGTCCTTCTTTGTGGAAAAGAGGAAGCGTATCTCGTTCCGAGCGCAACGGCCTTGTTGCCGTTTTGTTTCAGTAAGTCTGATTTGATCTGATAGAATAAAAAGAGGCAAGAACGATTCTCGCCCTTGCCTCTATATGTAATAATTAAGTTCGATTAGATCCCTAAAGAAGCCTTGATCTGATTGATCTTTTCTTCTGCCGCTTTCTCTGCCTCCGGCAATTCATCGATACTCTTTACCTTGGAGTGAACCTCGCAATAGAATTTGATCTTCGGTTCTGTTCCGGAAGGACGGATAGATACTTTTGTATTATCTTCCGTGAAGTATTGAAGCACATTAGAGGTAGTAGGCATATCTAATGTAACGGTTTCGTTCTCTGCATAGTCCTTACCTTTCAATGTAGAGTAATCGTAGAAATAAGTTACCTTAGAGCCTGCGATCTCTGTCAACGGGTTCTCTCGGAACTTTTTCATCATAGCCTCGATCTCCTCCGCTCCACTCTTGCCTTTCTTCACGACAGAGATACCTTTCTCCTTAGAGAAGCCGTATTCCACGTAAATCTTCTGAAGCAATTGATACAAACTCAAACCTTGATCTTTTGCCCAAGCTGCGATCTCGGCTAAGATAACGCAAGCGGAAACAGCGTCTTTATCGCGAACGAAATCCTCGCAAAGGAATCCGTAACTTTCCTCGCCACCACCAATATAGTTTTTCTTGCCTTCGTTCTCACGCATAACGTTAGCGATCCATTTGAAGCCTGTATAAACATCGTACATTTCTACGCCATTACGCTCGGCGATCGTCTTGATCGTCTCTGTCGTAACGATTGTCTTTACGATATATTCTTTACCATTGATCTTACCTAACTCTTTCCAGCGAGTGATTAAATAGTAAACGAACATCAAAGCGGTTTGGTTACCATTCAAAAGTACCCATTCGCCTTCGTTATTCTTAACGGCGGCACCTACACGGTCTGCGTCCGGATCGGAAGCCATTACCAATTCAGCGTCAGTCTCTTTTGCTTTCTCTACAGCCATAGCTAAAGCAGCCGGCTCTTCCGGGTTCGGAGAGATAACCGTCGGGAAATCACCGCTAACAACATCTTGTTCCGGTACATGGATAATGTTCGTGAATCCGTAAGCTTTCAAAGCGGCAGGAACCAATTTAACACCTGTTCCGTGAATTGGAGTATACACGATCTTCATGTCCTTATGGCGGGAAATAGCCTCCGGAGACAAAGAAATCGTTGTTAATTCCTTGATATATTCATCATCGATCGCTTGTCCGATGATCTCGATCAATTCTTTATTTCCTTTGAATTTAATCTCGCTAGCGTTACGGATCTTGTTAACCTCGGCGATCGTATTCTTATCGTGCGGGGCGATCATTTGTGCGCCATCATCCCAATAAGCCTTGTATCCGTTGTATTCTTTCGGATTGTGAGAAGCCGTCAAGATGATACCGCTCTGGCATCCCAGTTTACGGATAGCGAATGACATTTCCGGAGTCGGACGCAGGTTTTCGAATAAATAAACCTTGATACCGTTAGCGGAGAAGATATCGGCTGATATTTCCGCAAACTTACGGCTGTTGTTACGGCAATCGTGGCCGATGACAACCTTTATCTGCTCAAGATCTGCGAATTCCTTTTTCAGATAGTTGGATAAACCTTGGGTAGCTGCGCCAACTGTATATATATTCATACGATTTGAACCTACCCCCATGATTCCGCGCAATCCACCTGTTCCGAATTCTAGGTCTTTATAAAAACACTCGATTAACTCAGTAGGATCTTCGTTGTCAAGTAACGCTTGGACTTGAGCACGAGTTTCCGCATCATAACTTTTCGTAAGCCATCCTTGTGCCTTACTTCTTACCATTTCTAATAAGTCGTTGTTTTCCATGTTTATAATATTATTGTGTTTATTGTTGAGCAATCTACTCAATACGATAAATATACAAGAAACAAATATACGAATTTCTTAAAGTAAAGCAATCAAAGGACTTATATTTTGCCTAAAAAATACGATAAATCGTCCTACCAAGTAAACGGATGTGTATAAATCGACTCATTTCCGCAAGCATCCGTTACGATTAATTTAAGTTCATGCTTGCCTCTTTGCAACCTCTCTTTATCGAAGCGATAGGTAATAACCGATTTATTATTCATCTCGAATAAGACAAACTGCCCGTCTATTTCTCCCCGGTAGGTTTGTACCCCGCTTAAGTTATCGGACAAACGGAATATGAAGTTCTGTTTGCTGATCCACGTCTGTTGGTTGATCGGCGTGATAACCGGAGCCTTTGTATCTTGTTGTATCTTATAACTGCCGAATTCCTTGATATTTGCGTCGATCCAGCCATTACGGTATGTGCCGCCCATCCAAGAGGCACGTCCGTTTTGTAAGCGAACCACACCATATTGTTGTTTATTCTCAAGCGTATCGCTTTGCAAGAATAGTGATAACTGGGCCGTTCCATGCAAAGGGATTGGCTTATCGTGCAATATGTGGGTGGCTGATAATGAGGTACTATCTTCTTTCACCGAATAGCGGAAGTAGAGGTCATTATATAGATTACCTTTAGGCATGACGAGACGGATGCCTTTAGCGCCGAACCTATTCTCGCTACCCCAATGGAATAATTCTGTATGAGTCGTATCGATCTGGGGGATCTCTTGTTTCTTTCCCTCGATCCAGATGGATAAACGGGTGGCATTGCCGAAAGCGTCAGCAAGTGTATACGTCAAATGATAGGTACGGGGTTCATCTATACGCAAGATTCCCCGGTTTACGCTTTCAAGGAAGCGTAGACGGTTTCCCGGCTCAATGAAACTACGCATATAGAAAGAGCGATGATCTTTCCATTCTTCGTAATCTGTGAATGTGTTCAGATAACGGGTCTCGTCAAATGCGAACCTATCGAGATCGCTATGGAAAATCACTTGGCTGTCCGCCGTGAGCGTGATTTCTCGTACGCCATAAATGTTAGTTGTATTATCCATATAATCATAGGCTTTTACAGCGAACCCTATTTCTCCCCATGCCTCGATTTTTCCAGTGATTGTCTGTTTCCCGTTTTTCGCCGTGACGGGTTTTATCTCAAGCTTCTTGCTTTTGCCGTTTACTACGCCTTTTCCTTCGATGGGGACGATCTGTATTCCTTGGATTTTAGGAGGACGGGTATCGGTTATCCGATCCGAGAAATAATCCAAGGGGTCCATGACTTCCTCGGTCTCGGTGTCTCGTATCTCAAAATGGAGATGAGGTCCACCAGAGCTTCCGGTATTGCCGCTTAACGCTACGACTTCATTTTTCTCGACAGGAAGCAAATCCGGCGTAAGGAAAAGATTTACATTGAAACTTTCTTGTGCGTATTGTTGCTCTTTTACATAATTCGCTATTTTCTTCGAGAATTTTTGTAGATGGCCGTATACGGTGGTCGTTCCATCCGGGTGTGTGATGTAAAGCCCGTTACCGTAGCCCCATGGACTTACGGATATACGTGATACGTATCCTTCTTGTACCGTATGTACGGGTTTACCTTCTACCCCTTGTGTCTTGAAGTCTATTCCGGAATGGAAATGATTGCTTCTTAACTCACCGAAGTTCCCGCTCAGTAAGATCGGGAAATCGAAAGGATTCCTAAGTTGCTGGGCGTTTGTGTTGATTATGTGGGAGCCGATGATCGCAAATAGACCGGCTAGATATATGGATCTAATATTCATAGGTATTACGTATTTTGTGATACAAAGATAGTGTTTTTTGTGTCTATGGAAAACACGTACGTGTTTTTACGGGCATATTTGGAAATCGATGACTAATGGCAGGTGGTCGCTAAAACCGCCCTCATATTTAAAGCCGTAATAGGTTCGAAAAGGACGTACCCCCCGCCATGTTTTATCCTTAGTCAATAAAAAATCAGGAGCGAATATGTGGATGCTTTCCGGAATGATATGCATGGAAGACTCTTGCGTGATGAGATCCCGGTTTACGATTATTTGATCGAGTTGGCTCCATTCGCCTTGGTATTTATGACTACCCGGGAATTGAGTTATATAGGGGCTTGCGAACAAATTATAATAGGTACAAGATGTGGAATCTGTGATCTGCGTATTTTCAGGAAAGGCTTGGGCAGCGAATATCTCGGAAATACTTCTGTCTTGAGGGGTATCATTGAAGTCTCCCATAATGAGTATCTGCGGCTTTTCTCGTATCAGTAACAGGGAATCGCTAGATCCCCGTAAAGTGCGGGCTGCGTCAAAACGATCCTTTTCACTTTCTTTTTCTCCTCCGTAGCGGGAGGGGAAATGACACACGAAAACATCTAAGGTATCGCCTGTTATGATCTTTCCATATACGTGTAGGATATCTCGGGTTAATTTGTGTTTGTTCCCGGAAAAACGAATTGGAATGGATTCATGTCGTAAATAAAAGAATTGATCTCGTTGATAAAGAAGAGCGACATTAATACCTCTGGGATCGGGGCTTTGAGTGATAATATATCGGTAATCCTGCCAGCGGAGCGGTGTGCGACGGGTAAGATGAGACAGGACGGAGTCATTCTCGACTTCGCAAAGAGCTATTAAGGCCGGTGTGCTCCATTCCCCGGCAGCGCTTATTACTTTTGCTATTTGTTGTAGCTTATGATAGTAGCGGCTTTGTGTCCAGTACCGGTTGCCGGAAGGTAGAAATTCATCGTCATTCTTGGTTGGATTATCCCTTGTGTCGAAAAAGTTCTCCACATTATAGGTCATGACCTTGAACGTAGCTTGGGCAAATAACGGAGGGGAGGCAAAGAATAAAAGAAAAAACATAAAAATCTTCATAGTTAAAGCTTTGATTAATTGTTAATATGTAATGTATTCTTATTCGTTTGAATCTTCGGTCTCTTCCTGAACAAACTCGTAGGCACCTATGGTCGGGCCGTTCGAACTGGTTAGCCGGTTGACACCGTAGCGATCGATCGGATAATTCTTCGTTATCTCGGGATCTGCTTTTCCGACTCCGGTAGTCGATACGGAATCTGGCCGGAAATCATAGGTGTATTTATTTTGCTTGCCTCCTACTTTCCGATAGGAAGGAGTCTTTTTGATAAACAAGACCTCCTTGAAGTGATCGCTGGAGGATTCTTTGGCTTTAAGCGCACAGTGATTGAACCGATAATCGAAATCTGTACTGCCATCTGCTTTTAATTCGGCATCGTAACTTCCATCGATAGTGCAATTGTCAAAATAAGCTTGCGTGATAGGATACGGGCCATTTCCGTCTACTGTTACGTTATTGAGCAAGTACAGGCATTTACTATCCAAAGGAACAGTCTCGCTGGCCATTTCCCTTTTGGTTAAACTCATGTAATTAGCCATCGTACAGTGAGCGAAGTAATATTTACCACCGACTAAAGTGAGTACACTTCCTCCGGCATTGCTGAATTCCGTATTTGTAGCGATAACATCACAATTGATGGCGAAGAATAGATCGCTCCCCATATTCGTGATCTGTGAGTTGTTTATCTTGATCTTTGGCCGGTCCGGGGTGGAAGGCTCGCAATATACACCGGAGGTACCATTACGTACGATTACATTATCCCAGACATTCCCGTAGCTATCCGTCTTAAAGGTAATGCCTCCCCATTGTCCGGGAGTCCGGTCATACGGTAATATATCATTTAGTATATAATCCAAACGGTCGCCTCGGAAAGTGATAGGCTCATCCAAGGTGCCTAAAGCGTTCATGGAGCCGTGAACGATCAGGCTCGCTTTATCATGCATATAGAAAGTAGCCCCCTTCTCGATATTCAATGAAACCCCTTTAGCGATAACCAAACTATCGTAGATCAAATAAGGACGATTAGCCGTGAGGATAGAATCTTTTGTAATCGTAACACCGCCTTTGTAAAGATTAACATCCTGTCCATAGGCTTCCAATAATACGGATTGACGGATGCCATTCACGGTGAAAAGTACGGAATCCTGTATCAACAGAGGTTGATTGCCCCCATTCGGATCGACCGTTACTTCCACGAATACATACATGCTGTCGTTGGCGAGTATTCCTACATTATTAAATGAGCTACCTTTGCGTCCATCCACATTCATGCGGAAGCCGGTAGACTCTCCACTGGCCAGCATGATGGACTCAATGCTCAGAGGTTCACTATTTTTATTGTAGATCATAAATTGACGGGTGGTAGAACCGATCGTACTGAAGATCGTGTCAAAAGCGAGCGTGTCTGTCGAGAAGCTTAGCCGGTAAGTCGGGTTAGTGGAATAATGATCATCCAAACCGTCGCATGCCGGAAGCATGTTCAACAGAAGCGTCGCGAGTATAAATAGCGTTATCGTTAATCTTTTCATTTTCGTAAATGTTAACTGTAAATATCTTGTGTTCTTATTTCAATAGATAAACAAAATTATCATAAAAAAGTTGCAAGACATTAACATAAAAAAAGAGGATAGACACGGTTATCGTGCCTTTCCTCTTCCTATAACGCAAAAAACGTTGGTTTATTTTGCGGGGATGCTCTTTAATAATTCAAGAAGGTGGCTCCACCATAAACCGACCGTAGCGATCTCGATACGCTCGTTGGGTGAATGTACGTCACGCAAAGTAGGCCCGAAAGAGATCATATCCAGTTTCGGATATTTTTCCAAGAACAAACCGCACTCTAATCCGGCGTGAATGGCCATGATCTTGGCGTCTTTGTTGAATAGGCGTTTGTAAGTCTCCTGTGCGATCTTCAAGATCTTAGAGTCGGGGTTCGGGGCCCATCCCGGATAGCCGTCGCCATGTTTTACATCTGCTCCAGCCAATAGGAACGTGGAGGCTACCGTATTGGCGATAGCGATCTTGCATGATTCGATAGAGCTACGCTGGCTGGTACCGACCAAGATCGTATTGCCTTCTTTCATCTTTACGGAAGCAAGGTTGGTAGAAGTCTCTACCAAGCCTTCTATATCGTGGCTCATACCGATTACGCCGTGCGGACAAGCGTGCAAGGCGTAGATTAATTTTTCGGCGGTGGCATTGTCGATATGGTACTCCGGACGATCCGTGGACTCCATCGCTAACTGAACGTTCGGATCTACATGTTTCAACTCATTCTCTACGTCGGCGGCGAAATGGTTCAGCAAGATACGTACATCCTCCTTGTTTTCCGGATGCAAGCCGACCACGGCGTGTGCCTCGCGAGCGATTGCGTTACGTAAGTTTCCTCCATCGATAGAGCAAAGAACGAAATCATATTTCTTTTTCAATAAGAATAAGAAACGAACCAATATCTTGTTGGCATTGCCTAATCCTTTGTGGATCTCGCCACCGGAGTGACCGCCATTCAACCCTTTCACGTCGATACGGAAATACTGCATCTTATCGGACGTGGGAACTGGCTCGTAATGGAAAGTCGCTTGCGTGTCTTTACCTCCGGCGCAACCCATAAAGATCTCTCCCTCGTCCTCGCTATCGAGATTTAACAAGATATCTCCGGTCATGAAACCTTCTTTCAAGGCTTTCGCTCCGGTCAAACCTGTTTCTTCGTCTACCGTGAACAAACATTCGATCGGACCGTGTTGGATATCATCGGAGGCAAGCAAAGCCAGCTCGGCCGCTACACCGATACCATTATCGGCTCCCAAAGTAGTGCCGTTGGCACGCAGCCATTCGCCGTCAACGATCGTCTCGATCGGATCATTGTCGAAATCGTGTTTCGTACCGTTATTTTTCTCGCAAACCATATCCATGTGAGACTGCAATACGACTACCGGACGATCCTCCATTCCCGGAGTGGCAGGCTTTGACATTAAAAGGTTGCCGGCTTGATCTTTCTTGATAGCTATTTTGTACTCTTTCGCGAATGATTCTAGGAATTCAATCATTTTGCCTTCCTTTTTTGAGGGGCGAGGCACTTGGGTTACTTGATGGAAGAACTTCCATACGATAGTAGGCTTTAAATCAGTAATCTTCATAATGTTACAATGTATTATAGATGTTACTCTAAAGTTAATAAAACCGCAACTGAAAGAGCTTAGTTCGAAAAAAAGTAGAATAAAATGCCAAAAAGACACTTAGTAATCACTTAAACTCTTATATTTGCGTCCACAAATATAGAGAAAATGCTTACAACGTTATTATTTACGGTCATAATTCTTGTTATCAGTGTCGTGTTGCTATCGATAAAAGTGCTGTTGAAAAAGGGAGGAAGGTTCCCGAATACGCATATCGAAGGAAACAGGGCGTTGGGTAAGAAAGGTATATTTTGCGCGAAGACCATGGATCGTATGGCGGTTAAGCAAAAGGGGCTCTATGACATCATGAACGAAATAAAAGAATAAAAAATAAGATTTAAATTGCACTTTATGAAGAACATTAACTACGTTATTAACGGTGTGCTAGCGGTGGCTGTCGTAATCTTGTATATTATGCAATTTTCCGGCAAGAAAGAATCAAGCGTAACAAGAACATTCGCGTCAGCGGGAGACACAACGGCCTTACTTCCGATCGCTTATGTAAATGTGGATTCCCTGTTACTTAATTACAATTATTCCAAGGATCTGAACGAGATCATCTTGAAGAAACAAGAGAATTCCCGTGCTAATATCACCCAGAAAGCCCGTAGTTTACAAGGCGAGATGCAAGATTTCCAGCGTAAGGTAGAAAATAACGCTTTCCTTACCCGTGAGAGAGCGGAGCAAGAGCAACAACGTTTATTGAATAAGCAACAAGAGTTGCAGAACTTAGATAACCAATTGGCTCAAGAGTTGATGCAAGAGCAGCAGAAGTTGAACGAGCAATTACGCGATACGGTTGTTTCTCAATTGAAGGCTTTCAATCAGGGTAGAGGCTATCAAGTGGTATTCAGCAATACGGTAGGAGATAATATCCTTTTGGCTGGCGATTCCTATGATATCACGGGCGAATTGCTGGAATACTTGAATAAGAATTATTCCTCTCCGGCCAAGTAAGCTATTAATAGAATTTATAAAAGAAAGGGTGTATCAAAGGAACGTTTGATACACCCTTTTTTAACGGTACTTACCGGGGATTTTATAGAAGATATACTGTATCTCAAAGTAATATATACTGCGTTGGCTTGGTCAGTATATATTCATCGGTCGGGTCAGTAGCACTGCGTTTTGCGGCCAATTACTCTTTAGGAGTAACGAAAGCGGTATATACTTGTAAGATAGCGGCTACGCTCAAGCAAAGGATCCACTCGGTACGGTTGTTGAACATAAAGCCGGAAGATACGATCATTAGAAGTCCGGCGAATACGTTGAAACGGTGGAGCCGACGGCGACGAAAGTCCAAGTCCTTAACCGGAAGGGTCAGATAGCAAATCGCTATACCCGCCGCACCGACAGCGAATAAATAAGGGGCGACAGCCCAATGAGTAAGAAACAATACGGCACCGGCTAATACGAGTAATCCCGCTACGCCGAAAATAATCGATCTGATTTGTTGATTCATTTATTTGTCCTTGATAATAAAAACATCCTCGTTCGACCTTTTCATAAAATACTCTTCACGGGCGAAACGTTCCAGTCCCTCCTTGTCCGTATGAAGGTCGTTTAATTTCTTGCTGTTGATTTCGATCTCCTTTTGGTAATGTTTGATCTCTTTCTCCAAGCCGCGTATTTTCTCGTCGTACGTATAGCGTTTATACAGGCTGCTATCGCCCACCGTAAAGGTGACGATAAGGAACACGATGGTAACCAACCAATAAGCGTTGATCCACGATAGATACTTTATGTAAAACTCTTTTATGCGTGACATCGGAACATCGTTTTCGCGAAGATAATGAATTATTTTGTTTATCTTTGTCTTATCAATAAAAAGCAGAGAATGGATAATTATATTGTATCGGCAAGAAAATATCGCCCGTCCACTTTTCGGAGTGTAGTAGGGCAGAAGTCTCTTACCACTACGCTGAAAAACGCGATACAAAGTAACAAATTAGCGCATGCTTATCTGTTTTGCGGTCCTCGTGGAGTAGGAAAGACCTCGTGTGCCCGTATCTTTGCGAAAACGATCAATTGCTTGAATCCGACGGCGGATGGCGAGGCTTGCAATGCGTGCGAGTCGTGCCGGGCTTTCAATGAGCAGCGTTCTTACAATATTCATGAACTGGATGCCGCCTCGAATAACTCGGTGGACGATATCCGTACCTTGATCGACCAAGTGCGTATCCCGCCTCCAATCGGTAAATACAAAGTCTTCATTATTGACGAGGTCCATATGTTGACAACCGCCGCTTTCAACGCATTCTTGAAGACATTGGAGGAACCTCCGCATCATGCTCTCTTTATCTTGGCTACGACCGAGAAGCACAAGGTGCTTCCCACGATCCTTTCCCGTTGTCAGATCTATGATTTCTCCCGTATATCCATCGCAGACATGGTGGAGCATTTGCAATATGTCTCTTCGCAAGAGGGGGTAACAGCGGAACCGGAAGCCTTGAACGTGATCGCTCAGAAGGCGGATGGAGGTATGCGCGACGCTTTGTCTATCTTTGACCAAGTGGTAAGTTTCACGAATGGCAATATCACGTATCAAGCGGTTATCGATAACTTGAACGTGCTGGATTATGAGTATTATTTTCGTCTGACGGATGCGGTCTTATCTGGCAATGTGCGGGCATCTTTATTGATCTTGAACGAGATATTAGGCAAAGGATTCGACGGGCAGAATATCATAACCGGTTTGGCCGGGCATTTCCGGGATTTATTGGTATGCCGGGATGAGTCCACCTTGGTGTTATTCGAGGTGGGTGCTTCTATACGGGAACGATATAAGGAGATGGCGAAACGTTGTCCGGATCAACTTCTGTTCAAGGCGATAGAGCTAGCGAATACGTGCGATTTGAATTACCGTGCCAGCCGCAATAAGCGTCTTTTATTGGAATTGACGTTGATTCAGCTCTGTCAATTAACACAGGTAGCCGCCGACGATAAAAAAAAAGTGTTAATTGAGCCGATTGCTGGGACGAATCCGTCTTCTCAAGCGGTGAATAGCGGGAAGCCTCAACAGCCGCCTCAAGCTCCTTCAGTTACGGCAGCGGCCGGTGCTCCACAAGTTATGAGTACGCACATGCCGAGCTCGGTTCCTGCGCCACCTCCGTCTACAGCGCCTAATCCGGCTCGTAGAACGGCTCGTCCGATGGGAATCTCCATGAAGGAGATCGGGGTGGAGAAGCCTAAGCAACAAACCGTTCAACAAGCGACAACGAACGTAAAGGAGGTAGTAACTCCCTTTGACAATGATTCCTTGGTTCGTGAATGGGATAATTACGCCGCAACGATTGACAAGAAAGTGTATCTTAAGAATACGATGATCAATTGCAAGCCTACCTTGCAAGAGAACTATTATTTCGAGGTAGCCGTACATAACCCGGGGCAGCAAGAGGAATTGATCAATAACGCCATCCATATCTTGCCATTTCTCCGTCAACATCTTACTAATAGCCGTATCCAGATGCGTGTCCGGATCGTAGAGGGGAATGAGAAACATTTGGCTTATACATCCACGGAGAAGCTAGAGTTGTTGATGAAGATAAATCCTACCTTGGGGCGTTTGAGGGATGAGTTTAATTTGACGTTGGATTAAAATCGGAAGGTGGGCGCATTTCTGTTGGGGAATATGTATTGTATAAGAAAGGAAATGACTATCTTTGATACGAATCAAAAACCGAATCGATATGACATTAATAGCGAATCCCATTTATGACTCCGTTTTCAAGTATATGATGGAAGACGAGCGAGTGGCCAATATCTTGTTATCCGCGCTGCTCAAGAAGAAGATCGTGGAATTGCAAGTACGCCAGCATGAGTACGCCAATACGCAACGGACGAACATTTCCTTGTTCCGTATGGACTTTTCCGCGAAGATACAGGATGATAACGGCGAGGAGCATCTTGTGCTTATCGAGTTACAAAAGACGTGGTTGCCTACTGAGACGCTTCGTTTCCGGCAGTATTTAGGAACTCATTATTTAAATAAGGAAAACATACGTAAGAGTCCGGACTCGCAGTTTGGTCTGCCGATTATCTCTATTTATATCTTGGGGCATACGTTGGGTGAGTTGAGAGAGCCGGTTATTTATGTTCGTCGCCGTTATCTGGACTACGAGGATAACGTGATTGAGGGGAAGGATAAATTTATTGAAAGCTTGACGCATGACAGTATTATCGTACAGATTCCTTTCTTGCAAAAAAGGACTCGGAATCGCTTGGAGCGTTTATTAAATATCTTTGATCAAAATTGTCGCTTGGAAGAGGATGATCATTTATTGGAAATAGACGAGAGTCTGTTTCATGAGGAAGATGCTCCTGTCTTGACTCGTTTGCTTAAGGCGGGTGTCGCTCCGGATATTCGTCGTGCCATGGATGTGGAGGATGAGATTCTTTCCGAGATCGAAGCCCGTGATACGGTGATCATGCAGAAAGAACAGTTGATCCAGCAGAAGAATCAGACCATCCAGCAGAAGGATCAAGCAATCCAGCAGAAGGATCAAGCAATCCAGCAGAAGGATCAAGCAATCCGGCAGAAGGATCAAACGATCCAGCAGAAGGATCAAACGATCCAGCAGAAGGATCAAACGATCCAGCAGAAGGAACAGACCATTCTGCAAAAAGAACAACAATTAGAACAGAAGGATCAACTCATTCGAAACATGATTCGGATCATGGAACAAGATGGTTTGGATGAACAACAAATCGCACGCAAGCTAGCCATCCCCATTGAGCAAGTCAAGCAGTTGAAATAGAATTATAGCGGAGGGCGTGACAAAATGTTTCAGATTGTCACGCCCTTTTTGGGTTCTTGAACTTATTCTTTAACTATGCTCACAGCTTGGTCGGGAAGTCGTACCCAATAGATCCCGCTTGGATAACCGCTCATCGGAATGACGGTTTCTCCCGCTTGGGCTTGGAATACACGGACGATCCTGCCCTTCGCGTCTATGAGGCAGACGGTTTGAGGAGTCGGGAGATTGAGGTAGAACCGATCTTTCACGACTCTGGGATAGATGATCCGATGCTCGTCTGTGGCTTTTATCGAGGTGGGAAGCTCACCGACCGTCACTTCGCAAGAGGCCGTCTTACCCCCATCGTTTGTCGTTGCCGTGATGGTGGCGTTTCCCGCGGATAAAGCCAGTACAAGGCCTGTCTGATCTACGTCGGCTATAGCCGGATCGGAGGTAGACCAACGGACGGAGGTGTCATCGGCATCCGCCGGGCTTACCGTGGCTATCAGTCGCAAGGATTCCCCGCATTCCAGCGTGGCGGAGGTAAGGTTGAGCGTTACGTCCGTTACGGGGATCGGAGCGGGATCGGGCTGTGGTTCGGAACGGGTGACGATCAGCGTGCATTCGTCCGCATAGTTGCCTGAGGCGGTGACTGCGGTCAGTATCGCCTCGCCGGATTGTATGGCTTTTACTCTTCCCGATTCATCGATGCTTGCTATGTTCTCATCGGAGGAATGCCATACGAGGGATCGGTTGGCGTTCTCATCAGCATCGAATGTCACGGACAGTTGTTCGCTTTGGCCGATCTTCAGCGATAATGTTCGCTTGTTCAAGCGGATGCCTCGTATCTCTTCTGCCTCGGAAAGGGAGGAAGTGATCTCTGTGTTCCCATATAACAAGCTTCCACCTGCATCTGTACCATCAAGGGGCTGCCCGGCGATGGCTTGCCAAGTGTCCTCCCCATTCGCTCCCGCTATGCAGGAGAATGTGCCGTGTTCCCATTGTTGCGCTTGGAGGGATAGAGCGCATACGCAGGTGAGGGTGTATGTTAGTAACAGTTGTTTCATTTTGCTAAACAGATAAGATATTAACGTTCTTCTTTTATATTAGGTAAACTTGTATTCTCTTGAAAAACTACGGTTATTCTTAAAGGTTAAGGTTATTCTGTTTGATTATAAAAGGATAACTTTTTAGAATCTTACCTTCTTTATCTTTAATCGTTAATGTTGTATTTATTCCATCTTTACTTTCTACAGAAGGATTCCTAAATCTATAAACTCTCCCGTATTCGGTTGATTCTGAACTATCAATCTCACAACCTTCTATTTCTGCTGTTAATTGCAAGTCAGTACCTGTTAAGTACTGAATGTAGAAAACCAAAAGACTATAATTCTGTATAACTATCGTTCCCCCATTTAAAGCTGTCATTAAATCTGTAGGATAAGAACCATTATATAGAGGCACAAGACTAAACAGGGATTTGTCATCCTTTGGTATTTCAGGTGTATCTGGTTCTATTTTCACTACATTCCCCGCCTTCTCCGCATACAGCGCATACGGAACGGATACCATCTGCGTATTCGATACTTCGGTGTATCCCGTCTCTTTCCCTTGCTTCATGCCTAGGCGAAGGAAGTAAGGCGCTTTGCTCCAATCGATCTCGGCGAATGTGCCTGCCGATGCGTTGCCTCCACCGATCAACAGGTTGATCGTTCCCGTCTTGGTGGTGGTGAGTTCGTGGGTCTCGGTGTAGACTGCGGTGCCTTGGTTACCGCCTTGCAGGATCTCCACTTGCACGGAGATAGGTTTCTCGGACAATACTTTGCCCGTCAAGTCTCTCGCTACGGCTTGGTAGCTGATGAGTTGGGGTGTTTGCGCTTGGCCTAAGGCGCATACGCAAACGAGGATGAATGTGAGTAAAAGTTGTTTCATTGTATGTTGTTTATTTTTTCTACATAATAGATTGTTATAGGGAGGCTGATAAGTACCTCTTCATTTTCGTTCACGATCGTCAATGTTGTTTCCAATTTGTCTTTCTCTTCGGGCTGATTAATATGGAAACAACAATAGCGTCCTAATACCGTTGATTCAGAAGGTTGACGATGATCGTTAGATAAAGTGAATCCGTCCAACTTTGCGTTCAGTTTTAGATCTGTTCCGGTAAGATAAGCGATATTGAATTCAAATACCGTACGAGTTGGGTATCCATCGGTTCTTTTCTCTTCTAGGATACCACTACCTGTAGCGGCGTATAGTTCGCTTGGAAATAAATCATAATCAGTAGGAATCAGCATAAAGTCTTTTCCGTATTTCAATACCTTATCTTCGCCACTTCCTTCGTTTGTCACACTTCCCGCTTTCTCCGCATACAGCGCATACGGAACGGATACCATCTGCGTATTCGATACTTCGGTGTATCCCGTCTCTTTCCCTTGCTTCATGCCTAGGCGAAGGAAGTAAGGCGCTTTGCTCCAATCGATCTCGGCGAATATGCCTGCCGATGCGTTGCCTCCACCAATCAACAGGTTGATCGTACCCGTCTTGGTGGTGGTGAGTTCGTGGATCTCGGTGTAGACTGCTGTGCCTTGGTTGCTACCTTGCAGGATCTCCACTTGTACGGAGATCGGCTTCTCGGATAGGACTTTGCCCATGAGGTCTCTCGCTACGGCTTGGTAGCTGATAAGTTGGGGCACTTGCGCTTGTATGAGACAAATGGCGAAGAGCCATGCGCACATCGTAAGGATTGCTTTTGTATTCATCTGATTTATATTAAAAAGTTAATAAATAGTCCTTTATAAACCAGCATATACAAAAAAAGCGCGGGATTCATCTGTCACTTATCCCACGATTCCAGGCCTTCGCATTGCCTATCAGAAAAAGGATAAGCAACGTTGAAGCCCACGCCGATTGTATGTAACAACTTTCATGCATCCGTGATTAGGTGCACGAAAGGGTACGATACACTCCCGCAAGCATCTATCGTTGCCCTGTCTCCCTTTTCTGATATTCAAAGTTGCGAAGTTTGGAATCATAGAAGACAAGACGCTAATAAACGCCTTTTCAATATATGTCTGTTCCCGCCCGTTCGATCGGCGTGGGAACAACGCAAAGATAATGGTTTATTTGGATATAAGAGGTGGAAGGGCGATAGATTTTATGTGGAAATGGTTTTTGTAGGGAGCGATATATAAATGGACGAAGTGTTCTTGCTTCCTGCTGTTTGCTGACTATTTGCTCTTTGGAAGGCTAACTCCGTAACATCCCTCTATGGGAGCAAGTGCGGAATAGCGGAAAAAGAAGGGGATAAACGGTCGTTTCGACTCGAAAACGGCTACTTTTACATAGAGAAGTTGCTGTTTGGGGACTTGCAATCCTACCATTGGGCATTATAAGGATTGGATCATAAACCTGCTTGAATGGGCATCGTAACCTGCTTACTTCCCCAGCGAAAGCCCATTGAGTTGTCCGAAGTCGCTTGATTTTGCTGTTTAGGCAACTGTTCTTTCGCTAGAACGAAAGGACGTTTTTCGATATACTGCTAGTGATGAGTGTATTAAATATATTTTAACGTGAATTTGGGATCGACCTGTACCCTTGCCCGGAAAAATCGATTCTCCGGGAGTTCGGATTACGATTTGTCAAAAGGAAAGCGGGTAGATATCAGGAGCGGGAAAGAAGAAAAAATAACTCAGTAAGCGGGCTGAAAACTACTTAGTAAGCAGATCGGCATCAGCTTACTAAGCAGGCTACCCCTCTGCTTACTAAGTAGACACCCCCTTTGCTTAGTAAGTAGATGTCGTCCTGCTTAGGGAGTTGATGCTTGTTCGTTTATCGAGTGGTTTCCGGCCGGTTTATCGCTAAAAAGCTGCCCTTACAGGATTGTTCCTGCGGGGGCAGCTTTTATATTTGATTAAAGCGCAAGCTCTATCAGCAAGCCTTGAAGCTCATATCCAAGCTCTTCACGGAGTGAGTCAAGGCTCCTACGGAGATGAAGTCTACGCCGCATTCCGCATAATCACGCAATGTGTCGAACGTAATACCACCGGAAGACTCTACCTCGAAACGTCCGTTAATGCGGCGAACCGCCTCTTTCGTATTCTCGATATTAAAGTTGTCCAACATGATACGATCGATACCGCCTACTTTCATGGCTTGTTCCAACTCGTCGAAGTTACGAACCTCGATCTCGATCTTTAGGCTCTTTCCTTTCTCTTTCAGATAGTTTTGCGCACGTGTGATCGCCTGCTCGATGCCTCCGGCGAAATCCACATGATTATCTTTCAATAAGATCATATCGAACAAACCGATGCGATGGTTCATGCCGCCACCGATACGTACGGCCTCTTTCTCGATCATACGCATACCGGGAGTTGTCTTGCGAGTATCTAGAACGTGTGTCTTGGTGCCTTCTAACGCCTTGGCGTATTTACGAGTCGTAGTAGCGATGCCGCTCATGCGTTGCATAACATTCAGCATCAACCGTTCGGTCTGCAATAAGGATTGGATCTTACCTTCCACCACGAACGCTATATCCCCTTTTTTCACTTCGGCTCCGTCTTGTATAAAGACCGTCATTTTCAGTTCTGGATCGAAGTCGTGGAAGATACGTTTAGCCATTTCCACGCCGGCCAATACGCCATCTTCCTTGATGATCAGCTGGCTTTTCCCCATCGCTGTCTCGGGGATGCAACATAAGGTGGTATGATCGCCATCGCCAATATCCTCGGCAAACGCTAATTTGATTAAGTCGTCAATAAGTTTGTCCATCTTTTATTCTATTCTGATTGATTGTATGATCGCTGTATTCCCTTCGGCACGGTACGTGATGTTTACACGGTACTCACCGGAAGACGTCGGAAGCTTTCCGACAAGGAAACCGCTTTCCTTTTTATCCGCATGATGTACGACCGAGAATCCGGAAGGCTTATTCGAACTGAAAAATGAGGACAACATAGAGACGGCCTCACTTCCGTTACATTTCTTAGAGGAACCGGGCAAGGCTACATCCACCACCTTGTCCATAGCACCGGATAGAGAGGAGGCATTTCCTGCCTTGAAAGCATTTGATATACTGGTAATATCCGCCGCCTGCGCACATACGAACGCGAATATCAAGGCGAATGTAAGTAAGAGTCGTTTCATAAGCTTTCTTTATTTTATTGAGTAATTACTGGCAAAGGTATGTATTTTTCTTGTAACTTAGCCTTTCTAAACCTGTAAATGTAAGTAGATGAAGATTGGACTGATTGTGATTGGTAAGACGGATGCCGGTTATTTTGTGGAGGCTATCAATGAGTATAAAAATCGCTTGACACATTATATACCCTTTGAAATGGAAGTCATACCGGATATAAAGAACGTGAAGAATCTCTCTGAGGCGCAGCAAAAGGAGAAAGAGGGCGAATTGATTTTAAAGGCTTTGCAGCCCGGCGATTATTTGGTGTTGCTGGACGAGAAAGGGAAGGAGTTCACCTCCATACAATTTTCTACTTATCTGGAAAAGAAAATGCATGCGGTTCCGAAACGCTTGGTATTTGTGGTGGGCGGTCCTTACGGTTTTAGTGAGGCCGTGTATAAGGCTGCGTCGGAAAAGATCTCGTTGAGCAAGATGACTTTTTCCCACCAGATGATCCGATTGATCTTTATCGAGCAGATTTACCGAGCGATGACGATCTTGAATAACGAGCCTTACCATCATGAATAACCGCATCGTTTAACGCCGGTATCCACATAGCCCTACGCCTATACTGGCGTAAGTTCACACCGATACTGCCGTGAGGCTATGCGAATACTGGTGTTTTTCTCCCGGATTAATGGACTAATTTCAGGCCGACGATCCCTATCAATATCAAGGATAAGAACAATAATCTGAATATATTCGCGGAATCATGGAAAAACAAGATTCCAAGAAGAACAGTCCCTATAGCCCCGATCCCGGTTCAGATTACATAAGCCGTACCGATCGGGATGCTTTTCTGGGCGAGATATAGGAAATACCCGCTTAAACCCATGGATAAGATTGATAAACCTATAAACCAAATAAAATATTTGGAATGCATATTTGCTAATTTAAATCCCAGCGGCCAGCCGATCTCGAATAATCCAGCTATAATTAACAGAATCCAAGCCATAAGTTTGTCTTAGAAGTTCTCCCGTGTCTTTTGGATCAATAAATAATCCAATAAAGTCATGGCGGTCATAGACTCGACAATAGGTACAGCACGAGGCAATACGCATGGATCATGACGTCCGCGTGCCTTTAATATCGTATCCTCTCCCTCCATGTTAACCGTTTCTTGTTCCATCAAGATCGTAGCGACCGATTTAAAGGCTACCCGGAAATAAATATCTTGTCCGTTGGAGATTCCTCCTTGGATACCGCCGGAATTATTGGTACGCGTATTGATATGCCCATTATCATTGAAGAAGCGATCGTTCCTTTCCGATCCTCGGAATAAGGCGGCATTGAACCCGTCTCCATACTCGAAGCCCTTCACGGCGTTGATCGTAAGCATCGCATGCCCCAACGCGGCATGCAACTTGCCGAACACAGGCTCTCCCAATCCGACGGGAACCCCTTTCGCCACACAGGTAATAACACCGCCGATCGTATCTCCTTTCGATTTGACCTCGGCGATCAAGGTTTCCATCTCTGAGGCGGTCTTCGGGTCCGGGCAACGTACATCGCTCTTCTCCGTCAAGCTTAAATCATAATCTTGGTAACTGCCCGCTAATTGGATCGGGCCGACCTGCGAGGTATAAGCCTGGATCTGTATGCCGTATTGCTTAAGGGCGAGTTTAGCGATGGCCCCAGCCACGCAACGAGCGATCGTTTCCCGGGCGGACGAACGTCCACCTCCACGGGGATCACGGATTCCATATTTCGTTTGATAGGTATAATCAGCATGGGAAGGACGGTAAACCGTTTTCATATTGTCATAGTCCGAGGAATGTTGGTTTTTGTTCCAGATGATGAAACCTATCGGCGTACCGGTTGTCTTTCCCTCGTAGATGCCGGAAAGAAACTGTACCTCATCATCCTCTTTACGGGGGGTCGTGATACGGGATTGTCCCGGTTTACGACGGTTCAGCTCTTGCTGGATGAATGCCGTATCTAATTCGATTCCGGCCGGGCATCCGTCGATCACGCCGCCGATACCGGGGCCGTGCGATTCGCCGAACGATGTTAATCTATAAATATTACCAAAAGTATTCACCGCTTTGTCTAATTGAAAATTGAAAACTGAAAATTGAGAATCAAAAGCCGGTGATTAGGCGTTTCTCCTAATTTTCAATTTTCAATTCTCAATTTCCCATTATTTAGTGGCATCCACCACAACCACAACCACCCTCGTGGTTATCGCCACAATCGCTACCGCAATCGTCGCAACCGCAACTACATCCACCTGCGGGAGCGGAGAAGGCTGCGATCTCTTCCGCTGTCGGTTCGTGTACGTCGATTACCTCGCCGCTGAAATGCAAAGTCTCGCCAGCCAACGGATGGTTGAAGTCCATTACCACGATATCATCCTTCACTTCCAATACAGAGCCGTTCATACGGTTGCCATTAGAATCCATCATTGGGACGGTATTACCTTCCTTGATCATCTCGGCGTCGAATTTACCGTCCACCTCGAAGATATTCTTCGGAAGATCCAATACGTGCTCCTCGTTATATTCGCCATAAGCCTCGGCTGGCTCGATGGAGAAGTTGAACGTGCCACCTACTTCCAGCCCGTTCAAGGCTTTCTCGAATGCCGGAAGCATCATGCCTGTTCCGTAGATGAATTTCAAAGGAGCCTCGACCGTCGCTTTTTCCATTAACTCACGTTCTTCACCTTCGCCAACGTTCAGGTCGTATGTAACCGCAACGTATTTGTTTGCTGTAATTCTCATTTGTCTTGTATTTTAAATAGTATGTATAGAAATGCTCGCGAAGATACGATTTTATTTCTTATCCACCGCCTTTTTAAGTGCCTTCATCGCTTTATCTAAAACAGAGCGGGGGCAGCCAATGTTCAAACGCATATGGCCTTCTCCCCCGGGGCCGAAGATACTTCCGTCGTTCAGCGCTAGTCCGGCTTTGTCTTTGAACAGGTGTACGAGTTCATCTTGACTTAATTTCAGTTCCCTGCAATCCAACCAAACGAGGAAGGAGGCTTGGGGCTGGTAAACTTTTATCTTGGGGAGATGTAGTTTCATGAACTCTTCCACGAAACGAACATTCTCCATGATATACATTCGCATTTGTTGCAACCATTCGGCGCCATAGGTGTAAGCGGCGGTCGTTGCCGTATAAGCGAAGATCGTGCCATCGCCAAACTCTCCGGCCTCAAGGAAAGAATAAAATTCTTCCCGGATGCGATCATTGGGAACGATTGCGTAGGAAGTCACGATACCGGCGATATTGAACGTCTTGCTCGGTGCCATGAAAGTTACGCTGCAAGAAGCGGCAGTATCCGATACGGAGGCAAATGGATAATGCGTATACTGAGGATAGGCCATTTCCGCATGAATCTCATCGGAGATAACCAAAATATTGTGCTTGGCGCAAATCTCGGCCAAGCGGACCAAGGTTTCCTTTTTCCAGACGATCCCACCCGGATTGTGAGGGTTGCAGAGGATCAATACCTTGCATTTATCATCTATAATAGATTCAAGATGATCGAAATCCATCTCATAAACACCATCTACCATCTTTAGCGGATTATAAACGACCTCACGCTTCATTTTTTCCGGAACGATGCGGAACGGATGGTAAACAGGGGGCTGGATGATGACCTTATCTCCTTTTTGCGTAAAGCATTGGATAGCGAAAGCGATTCCCTTTACGATTCCCGGGATATAGCTGATCCATTCCCGTTGTATTTTCCAGTTATGTTTGTAGTGTACCCAATTGATGATACTCTCGTAATACTCGTCGGAGCCGAATGTATAGCCGAATATCTCGTGCTCACAACGTTTCTTCAGGGCCTCTACAATAAAGTCCGGTGTGCGGAAATCCATATCCGCCACCCATAGTGGTATCAGATTCTCGTTACCGAACATCTCTTTCAAACGGTCGAATTTCACGCAACTCGTCCCATGCCGTTCGATAACTTCGTCGAAGTTGTAGTGTTTCATATTTTTATTAACGATCAGTTTCTTAATTGCTATTGGGGTCAAAGATACAAATTATTATATTTATTGTTTATCCAAATCAAAATATGAAATGCTGTATATTAGGAAATCGGCGATATATTTAATGAATCGTTTACTTAAACGGCTTATCAAACCATGAACTGGCAAAATGTCAAAGTGCTATTATTGCTCTCTGTGGGTGATGAATTATGGGGCGGGGGCTTGGTCGCACGGAAAAAGCGCAAGCATTTGATGGTTGTGTAAATCAGAATGATGTTTGAATGCAGGTGTTGTTGTTTTTTTTTATGATTGATGTTTGAAGAGCTGTCTATCGGTTGAGTATTTAAGGCTTTCTCTGTCTGAAAGTCATTTTGAAAATGTCTTTGCTTGAGCTGCTTCTAGCGTGGGTTATGCCGGATTTAGTCTTGATTTTAGGTGATTTTCATTCGAATGTTAACAAAATTTAGTCCGATACTAGATGAAATTTCTTCCTTATGTTCTTCAGAAAACTTCCTTATGTTTTTTCTAGAACACTATTATGAATTTTTTCAAGGCTATTTATAGTCTACAAGTGTTAATAAATATGTGATTTAGAGTTTATATGTATCTTTTTTATCGCTAGAATAGGATTTTCTTATGAGATACGTGTTATCGTAAGTCGTGTTATCTGATAAAAATGTTATCTGGAATCCGTTTTAGATAACATTTGTCTTTTTACTGTTTCTGTTTGGAAATCGAAGTTTTTTCCCTTCTATACCTTCCGATTCCTAAGTAATACACTCTTGCTCCTGTTAAAATGCAATCCTAAAATGGTATTTGCTTGAGAATTGAAAGAAAAATGAAGAATTTTCTTTTAAATCCTTTGCGCATATCAATTATTGTTCTACATTTGCAGCGTCAAATAAACAAAGACAATAAGAAAAGATGATGAACAACGTATTGCATATTATTCTCGTGGTGGTCCTTCTAGTCATTAGTAGGTAAGGAGAAAGGTGTGTAAGAAGTTGTGAAGTCGTAGAGATATTTCTTAAGCCTTTCTCCATATAGGGAAAGGCTTTTTTATTATAAATAAATCAAGGTAGAGGCGTGGATAAAGCGCTCTACGAACAAAAAATAGGAAAGAGATGAAGAATCCGTTAAGAAGCTCATTTAGCACCGAAGGTCGTAGGATGGCCGGAGCCCGTGCGCTATGGCGTGCCAACGGGATGAAAGAGGAACAGTTCGGCAAGCCTATTATCGCTATCGTAAATTCATTTACCCAGTTCGTGCCGGGGCATACGCATTTGCATGAGATCGGGCAACTGGTCAAGGCCGAGATCGAGAAACAAGGTTGTTTCGCCGCTGAATTTAATACGATCGCTATCGACGACGGTATCGCTATGGGGCACGATGGGATGCTTTACTCGCTTCCTTCACGCGACATTATCGCGGACAGCGTGGAATATATGGTAAATGCCCATAAGGCGGACGCTATGGTTTGCATCAGCAATTGCGATAAGATCACGCCGGGTATGCTTATGGCTTCCATGCGATTAAATATCCCGACGGTGTTCGTGTCCGGTGGCCCGATGGAGGCAGGTGAGCTGGATGGCCGTCATCTTGATTTGATCGACGCGATGATTGAGTCCGCCGATACATCTGTAAGCGATGAGCGTATCGAGCAGGTGGAACGCCATGCGTGTCCGGGTTGCGGTTGTTGTTCCGGTATGTTTACCGCTAACTCTATGAACTGCTTGAACGAGGCGATCGGTCTGGCGCTTCCGGGTAACGGGACGATCGTGGCTACCCATAAGAACCGTATCCAACTTTTCCGTGACGCGGCTAAGCAAATCGTTGAGAACGCTTACAAATACTACCGTGACGGGGATGATTCCGTGTTACCTCGCAACATCGCTACCCGTCAGGCTTTCTTGAACGCCATGTCGCTGGATATCGCCATGGGGGGGTCTACCAATACGGTGCTTCACTTATTGGCCGTGGCACAAGAAGCCGGCGCCGATTTTCATATGGAGGATATCGATATGTTATCCCGCAAGACTCCTTGCCTGTGTAAGGTAGCCCCGAATACGCACACTTATCATGTACAAGACGTAAACCGTGCCGGTGGAATCCTCGGTATCATGAACGAGTTGATGAAAGCCGGGCTTGTGGATGGCAGCACGAGACGTGCGGACGGCCTGACCTTGGCCGAGGCTGTTGATAAATACGCCGTCACTTCCCCGAACGTAACGGAGGGGGCGATCCGTAAATACAAGAGCGCTCCCGCTCATCGGTTCAGTATCCGGATGGGTTCCCAAGAATCTTATTATAAGGAATTAGATACGGATCGTGCCGAAGGTTGTATCCGCGACGTGGAGCACGCTTATTCCAAGGATGGCGGCTTGGCTGTTTTGAGAGGGAATATCGCCTTGGACGGATGTGTCGTAAAAACCGCCGGTGTGGATGAGAGTATTTGGAAATTCTCCGGCCCGGCGAAAGTCTTCGATTCACAGGATGCCGCTTGCGAGGGCATTTTAGGAGGCAAGGTCGTTTCAGGTGATGTGGTCGTCATCACGTATGAGGGTCCGAAAGGGGGGCCGGGAATGCAAGAGATGTTATATCCTACTTCTTATATAAAGAGCCGTCACTTAGGTAAGGAGTGCGCCTTGATCACGGATGGTCGTTTCAGTGGCGGTACGTCCGGTCTTTCTATCGGGCATATCTCTCCCGAGGCCGCTTCCGGTGGCGCTATCGGACTGGTGAGAGACGGGGATATCATCGAGATCAATATCCCGGAACGTTCCATCAACGTGCGGCTGAGCGACGAGGAGTTGGCCGAGCGCCGTAAGGCGGAAGAGGCACGTGGAAAGAAAGCCTTTACGCCGCCGACGCGTCAGCGTGAGGTCTCGAAAGCGTTGAGAGCGTACGGGAAGATGGTTAGCTCCGCCGATAAGGGAGGTGTAAGGATTGTTGAAGATTAAAGCCAATAATATACATTAAACACGTTATTTCTTATGGAGAAACAAAAGATAACCGGCTCGGAAGCTTTGCTGAAAGCGTTGATTGCGGAAGGAGTGGATACTATCTTCGGTTATCCCGGCGGACAGGCGATACCTATTTACGACAGTTTATATGATTATAAAGACCAGTTGAGGCATGTATTGGTGCGCCACGAGCAAGGCGCTACCCATGCGGCTCAAGGATATGCCCGTGTATCCGGCAAGGTAGGAGTGACGTTGGTTACTTCCGGCCCGGGCGCTACGAATACCATCACGGGTATCGCTGATGCGCTGATGGATAGTACGCCAATGGTCGTAATCGCCGGTCAAGTACCCTCGCCGTTGTTGGGAACCGATGCTTTTCAGGAAGTCGACGTGATTGGCATCACGCAACCGATCACGAAATGGGCTTATCAAATCCGCAAGCCGGAGGAGATCGCATGGGCTGTTTCTCGTGCTTTTTATATCGCTTCTACAGGCCGTCCGGGTCCAGTTGTGCTGGATTTAGCGAAGGATGCGCAAGTAGGGTTGGTGGAATATGAATATAAGAAGGTCGATTACGTACGTAGTTATCAACCGGAGCCGGATATCAATAAGGATCGTATCAAGGCCGCCGCCGATTTAATCAATGAGGCGAAGAAACCCTTCTGTCTGGTCGGGCAGGGAGTATTGTTAGGCGGTGCGGAAGAGGAATTGAAAGCGTTTCTCCAAAAGAATGATATACCTGCCGGATCTACGGTATTGGGCTTATCTGCGTTGCCAACCGATTTCCCATTGAACAAGGGAATGCTCGGCATGCATGGAAACGTAGGGCCGAACCGGAAAACGAATGAGTGTGATGTATTGATCGCTATCGGTATGCGTTTCGACGACCGTGTGACTGGCGATTTAAAGACATACGCTAAGCAAGCCAAGATTATCCATCTGGATATCGACAACTCGGAAATCGGCAAGAATGTTGCCGTGGACGTAAAGGTGCTGGGGAATGCCAAGCACACGATACCGATGATCACGGCGTTGTTGGAAGAACGTAAACGCCCGGAATGGAATGCCGAGTTCGATCGGGACGAGAAAGAGGAATACGATAAGGTAATCGAGAAGGAATTGTATCCGACCGAGGGTCAACTGAAAATGGGCGAGGTAGTCCGTAAGGTTTCCGAGGCGACCGGTAACGACGCTGTATTGGTGACCGACGTTGGGCAGAACCAGATGATGGGCGTCCGCTATTTCAAATATAAACAAACCCGTAGCGTGGTGACTTCCGGTGGTTTAGGTACGATGGGATTTGGTCTGCCGGCCGCTATGGGCGCTAAGTTCGGAGCTCCGGATCGTACGGTCTGCTTCTTTACCGGTGATGGGGGTATGCAGATGACGATTCAGGAATTGGGCACTATCATGCAGGAGAAACTGAACGTGAAGATTATCATTCTTAATAATAACTTCTTAGGTATGGTACGTCAGTGGCAAGAATTGTTCTTCCACGAGCGTTATTCAAACACCATCATGGAGAATCCGGATTTCGTGGCGATCGCTAAAGCCTATGGTATCGCCGGCCGTGCCGTTGAAAAGCGGGAGGAATTGGACGACGCTATCGCTGAGATGCTAAACCACGACGGCGCTTACGTGTTGGTCGCTAACGTGGAGACTTGCGGAATGGTATATCCGATGGTTCCTGCCGGGGGAAGCGTGACAAACATGATTATGGGAGACGAGAAATAAGGAGGAGATGAAGCTATGACAACAAAGAAATTATATACCGTTATTATCTTTTCAGAGAATATCGTAGGTCTTTTGAACCAGATAACGATTATCTTTACACGCCGACAGCTGAACATCGAGACTCTGTCCGTCTCTCCGTCCGCTATCAAGGGCATCCATAAGTTTACGATCACGACATTCGCCGATGAGGATATGATCGATAAGGTGGTGAAACAGATCGATAAACGTGTGGATATCTTGAAGGCTTATTATAATACGGATGAGGATCTGGTTTATCAAGAGATCGCCCTTTATAAGCTAAGTACCGAGCTTTTCATCAAGATGGGAACCGTGGAGGGATTGATCCGTAAATACAACGCCCGTATCTTGGAGATGAACGAGACCTGCGTGGTATTGGAGAAGAGTGGCCACTATGACGAGACACAAGCCTTGTTCAATGAGTTGAGCGAGACGATCGGTGTCCTGCAATTCATCCGCTCCGGACGTGTGGCTATCACGAAGAGCAAGGTGGAGCGCTTGAGCGATATGTTGGCCGATATGGAGCGAAAGTTACATGAAAAGCAACAATAATAAGATATGGAGAAAGTAGGATTATTTCATTTCGTGGCGGAGCCGTATTTGATGGATTTCAGGGGACGTGTAACGCTCCCTATGATTGGTAACTATTTGATTCACGCCGCTTCCAGCCATGCCGGAGAGCGTGGGTTCGGTTTCAATGATATGTCGGAGCGTCATACGGCTTGGGTGTTGTCCCGTTTGGCTATCGAGATGAAGGAATATCCTACCGCCTTCGATAAGATTAATCTATACACTTGGATCGATGAGGTCGGACGTCTCTTCACCAGCCGTTGTTTCGAGCTGGCGGATGAGAATGGGAAAACCTTTGGATTCGCCCGTTCTATTTGGGCGGCTATCGACGTGGAGACCCGCCGTCCTACCTTATTGGATATAGAGGCATTGGGCAAATATATCGACGAGCGTCCGTGCCCGATCGAGAAGCCGGGCAAGATCATGCCGGCGGAGAATAAGGCGGAGGGAATCCCGTATTCGATCAAATACAGCGACTTGGATATCAACGGTCACTTCAATAGCGTGAAGTATATCGAGCATCTTTTGGATTTGTTCGATATCGACCAGTTCAAGACCCGTGAGATCGGCCGTCTGGAGATCGCCTACCAATCCGAGGGTAAACAAGGTATGCCGCTTACGCTTCATAAGGCGGAGTCCGCTCCCGATAAGCAAGACATGGCTATTTGCCATGAGGGAAAGGCGATCTGTCGTGCGGCGGTTACTTGGAGATAATAAAAGAGATACATAAATAGGTTTTTAAACATTAATAGTTAAAAAGAAAATGGCACAAATGAATTTTGGCGGTGTTGTAGAGAATGTAATGACCCGCGAGGAATTTCCGTTGGAAAAGGCAAGAGAGATATTAAAAGATGAGACAATCGCTGTTATCGGCTATGGCGTACAGGGACCGGGACAGTCATTGAACCTTCGTGACAATGGCTTCAACGTAATCGTTGGCCAGCGCCAAGGTAAGACTTACGAGAAAGCGGTTGAGGACGGATGGGTTCCGGGTGAGACTCTGTTCGGTATCGAGGAGGCTTGCGACAAGGCCACGATCATCATGTGCTTATTGTCCGACGCTGCCGTAATGTCTGTATGGCCTACGATGAAGCCTTATTTGACAGCTGGCAAGGCCCTGTATTTCTCTCATGGTTTCGCGATCACTTGGAACGATCGTACGGGCGTTGTTCCTCCCGCGGATATTGACGTGATCATGGTCGCTCCGAAGGGGTCTGGTACGTCTTTGCGTTCCATGTTCCTTGAGGGTCGTGGCTTGAACTCTTCTTTCGCTATCTATCAAGACGCTACTGGCAAGGCAATGGATCGTACGTTGGCGTTGGGTATCGGTATCGGTTCCGGCTACTTGTTCGAGACGACTTTCATCCGTGAGGCTACTTCCGATTTGACTGGTGAGCGTGGTTCTTTGATGGGCGCTATCCAAGGTTTGTTGTTGGCCCAGTATGAGGTGTTGCGCGAGAATGGACATACTCCTTCCGAGGCTTTCAACGAGACGGTCGAGGAGTTGACTCAATCCTTGATGCCCTTATTCGCCAAGAATGGTATGGACTGGATGTACGCTAACTGCTCTACGACTGCCCAGCGTGGCGCTTTGGACTGGATGGGTCCGTTCCACGACGCAATCAAGCCGGTTGTCGAGAAATTGTATGCGAACGTAAAATGCGGTAACGAGGCTCAGATCTCTATCGACTCAAACTCTAAGCCGGATTACCGCGAGAAATTGGAGGCCGAATTGAAGGCGTTGCGCGAGAGCGAGATGTGGCAGACGGCTGTTACCGTACGCAAGCTTCGCCCGGAGAACAACTGAATAATTGAAAATGGAGAATTGAAAATTGAAAATTAATTTTTAATTGATGAGGCGAGCCCCCATAAGCGGCTCGCCTCTCTTTGTTCTATTCAATGTGGATATTTCTTGTTTTCTTGATCTTTCGCATGCTGGTAGCGGAATGAACAATATCTAATACCTCAATCTGCTCGTCAGTGATGCGGTAGATGATCAGGTGTGAATCCAAGATGATGTTCCGGTACATACGGCTTTTGGTGGCTAGGTGCCGGCATTCGGGATAATAAGGATACGTCCGGTCTAACTCATATAAGATGGATTTTATCTTATTGGTGTATAATTCCGCTTGGTAGAAACCGAATAAGTCAAGGCCTTGAGCATATACTTTATTATAGTTTTCCCAAAATTGGTTACTGGTTATAACCTGCTTTTGAGAAACTCTTGCTTCCATTCATCGAAACGTTTAAAGCATTCATCCAAGGTCATGAACGGCCCCTTCTCGATCTCATGGATATGTTCCCAGATCTCTTCTTGGGTGAATTGGATGGGTTTGGTGGGATCCCACTTGGGCTTCGCGGGTTCGATCTTGGCCTTACGTGTCCTCGCAGCTTTGGCAGTGATTCCCTGGGAGGTGATGTCGCTTAATTTTGTCATAGTCGTAATTGTTATTTATTAGTATTTCGGCAAATGTACGGATAAAATCTTAATTGTCTCAAAGAAAAATGCGGTGTTCTTTGATAAATTGTTACTTGATGTTTTGTTTTATTGGATTTAACATTTACCTTTGGCTTTCACATTATGAAACACAAATGATACAGCTTTCTATACATAGTATGTTAACCTTTTTTGCCGGTATATATTTGGTGGAATGGAATAATTGTGTAGCAAGCAAGCAAGCAAGCAAGCAAGCAAGCAAGCAAGCAAGCAAGCAAGCAAGCAAGCAAGCAAGCAAGCAAGCAAGCAAGCAAGCAAGCAAGCAAGCAAGCAAGCAAGCAAAATATAATATTTATCTATAATGTATGCGATCCCGTATGTGGAGGAATCCCTCCGCATGCGGGATCGTTGCGTTTCGAGCAATCCGTATTAGCCCGGAAAGGTCATCCGGGCAGACAACACGACACGCTAAGCCGCGAAGGGCGAGGG
>JAAGKN010000116.1_pt1 | contig 67018 bp, 58 predicted proteins | sample 6206371 | NCBI WGS metagenome assembly JAAGKN01 (sample SAMN11533720, study PRJNA540317) | gut metagenome | isolation source: fecal pellets from male and female animal of same cohort | host: Peromyscus leucopus | place: USA:CA | collected 2017
TGAAACGGCAGTATTTCTTCTTTTTAGTGTCGACCGTAAGAGGGGTCAAATAACGGATTTCGCTGTTTGCTGCCATTGATTAGTTCTCCTTTGCTTCTGCAGTTGCAACTGCTGGTTCTTGATTTGCTTTATTTGCCTTTAGTGTGCGACGCTTTTCAGCATATTCCTGAGCATATTTATCCAAACGGAAGGTCAAGAAACGTATCACACGCTCATCGCGACGGTAAGTTGTCTCGAGTTTCTTGATTAGCGTAGGATCTGCTTTAAACTCAATCATGGTGTAGAAACCAGTTGATTTCTTCTGAATTGGATAAGCGAGTTTGCGAAGTCCCCATTGTTCCTCATTTACAATTTCTGCACCATTGCTTTTGAGGAATCCTGCGAATTTGTCTACCGCTTCCTTCATCTGATCGTCAGACAAAACGGGAGTTAAAATGAAAACGGTTTCGTAGTAATTCATTTGTTGTTATTAATTAGTATGATTATATTATTGATTTAGACACGATTACACCCATCCAAAGTGCAGTCGCCATAAAATCAGTGCAAAATTAATACTTTTTTTCCACATCCACAAGTATTTTTCAATTTTTCTCCATTCCTCTCAAATATATCATTCTAAAAAATTATCAAACACAAAACCATATCTTCAGTATATCATTTCATGCTTAAACCTTTTCCATATCATAAAAAAAATAGTGTGACTAATTAGTCACACTATTTTTTACATCGACACAAATTGGATAATCAAATATCCTGATCGAATTATTATTTTTCTTCCAAAGGCAGAGCATCTTCAGGAGCGCCAAAATTCTCTTTAGCACTCTCGTCTTTACCCTCTTTTATAAATGTCACACAGAAGGCTCCTATACCTAAAGATATACCCGCAATTATCATCATGATATATTGAGGTGCCAACTGCCCGGGTGTACTGAACAAACTCAATATCCAACCTCCCGCAAGTGCGCCTACAATCTGAGGAATACATATTGAACAGTTGAAGAGTCCAAGATAAGAACCGATTTTACCACCCTTCAACGAATTCGTAAGAATCGTAAACGGCCAAGCCAACATCGCAGCCCATGCACAACCTATTAACACAAATGGAATACAGAGGACATAAGGATTGGTAATCAGTCCTGCAAGAATAAATCCTATCCCTCCAAGAACAAGACTTAAGGAATATGAGAATTTGCGACTCCGGAAGCGTGGAAGAACCACGGCCCATAATACAGAACCAATAGCCTGTACCGCAAATAAAACTCCTACCCAGTCACCAGCCTCGCTATATTGCTTTGATGCCGTATTCAGGTCGACTTTCGTCTCGAATTTCGCCGCATTGGCATCTGATATCAAATGCGTGGTTGCATCTTCCACAACCAGTTTGCCACTCTTTGCATCTCGCGTGAAAATAGCGGCTTCTGTAAGACGGAATCCACCCTTGATTTGGCTCAAATATGACTTAACGAAACATTGACCGTCAATAGCAACAGTTTCTCCATTCACTGCTATGACATCCGATGGCTGTGCAAATGGCTTATCAAACACTGCCTTTGGATATCCTTGAGCATTAAATTCCACTTTATGATCCTTTACTATAGTATCATTGCCGTTAACAACCACATTCGACGCAGGATAGAATTTCCCTCCTATCTCTATGCCTTCAATCAACGCCTGTCCATTTTCAACAATCGGAACAGTATCATTAATCAGCAGATATTTAGCAGAATAAACCTCCCCATTATCAGAGACACCTACTATTTTCTCAATTTCCGGGGCATTATAAGCCTGTTTGGCTACAGTTCCTGTTGTATACGTCCACATAAAAAGAAATGCAAACCAACAAAAGAATTGTACAAGGCCAACTGTCCAGAATGTCTTGGGAGCCTTGACCAAAAGTTTAAGAAGATTAGTCTTCTCCTTCTTCCCATCATTTGAATCTTCGGAAATTCCGTTATATTCATTATATAATTTTGGAGGCCACTCTTTAATTTTAATTAAAGAATATATGACACATAAGAGGAGAATTGCAACGCCTAAATAAAACGACCAGATAACTGTCTGGGGCACAACACCCTGTGGGGCTGTACTCTTAAGTCCGAACCATGCCAGACAGAACGGGAAAATAAATCCTATAATTGAACCTGCATTGCAAAGAAAACTTTGAATTGAATATGCCAGCCCTTTCTGCTTCTCGTTCACCATGTCTCCTACCAACATCTTAAACGGCTGCATAGCCATATTGATGGAGGTGTCCAGAAGCATTAATGCTATCAGTCCTAAAAGTATTGCACTTGAAACTGTAAGACCGAAACTACCGGCATTGGGCAATAAGCACATTACCAATACTGCCACAATCGCTCCAACAATCAGATAGGGGAGTCTACGGCCAAAACGGGTCCATGTCTTATCGCTCGCAGCACCTACCAGCGGCTGAACCAATAATCCCATTAAAGGGGGTAGAATCCAGAAATAACTCAAATCATGTGGATCTGCACCAATTGTGGCAAAAATACGTGACACATTGGCACTCTGTAACGCATAAGCAATCTGAACACCAAAGAATCCAAAACTAAGATTCCACAGTTTCCAGAAACTTAAATCAGGTTTAGTTTTCATGTATATTACGGTGTTATTATTATCGTTTATATTATTTCATCGATTCATTCCTTAACCATTTAATCTCTTCAGCCCATAATGAATCATCAGGAGTCTCAAGTATCAATGGGATACCATCAAATCGTTGGTCAGACATCAACCGTGAAAAAAACTGCAGGCCTAAAGTGCCTTTACCTATTGACTCATGCCTGTCTATCCTTGACGCCAGTTCTCGCTTGTCATCATTAAGATGCATTCCACGCAGATACTTGAAACCTACTGTTTTATCAAAATCATCCCAGGTTTTATCATATCCATCTTCACTCCCTAAATCATATCCGGCGGAATATGCATGACAAGTGTCAATACAAACTCCTATACGACTTTTATCCTCAATACGGGATATTATATAGGCCAATTGTTCAAAACTGTATCCGAGATTGGACCCTTGACCTGCCGTATTTTCCAACACTGCCGTAACACCTTCAGATTTCTCAAGAGCCAGATTGAGAGATTCTGCTATCCTGTCAAGACACTCAACGTCACTAAATTCATTAACATGACTTCCGGGATGGAAATTTAACATGACAAGACCCAACTGCATGCAACGTGTCAATTCATCTTGAAAAGACTTACGTGACATAGCCAGTTTCTTTGAATCCGGACTTCCTAAATTAATTAGAAAATTATCATGAGGCAAAATTACAGATGGGGCAAAATTATATTCCTCACATTTCTTCTTAAAATTATCAATCTCCTTAGATGATAATTCTTTCGACACCCAACGATTACTGGATCCGGTAAACAAGGCAAATGCGTTCGCCCCAATTTCATAAGCACGAACAGGGGCATTGGAAACACCTCCGGAGATGCTCACATGGGCTCCTATATATTTCATCTCATATTATTTTTAAGGCTGTCAATTATCACATCAGGAACAATGTCGAATACGAGTTTTCATGGTATGAATTCGTGTTTCGCTCATACCTTGATCCTAAGGTTGACTGCCAAAGTACAATTTTCAGCAAAATTACAAAAAAAACTTTGTCCCACAAAATCAATCATTAGGAATATATCTTTGTCAACTCATTTTTTTTTTGTAATTTTAAACCTGAATTTTTACTTTTATATGATTCAAAATTTATCTAAAACCAAATTGTCAGTCTTATCCGCACTTAAACGAAAGAAAATAAGACTAAAAGAAAAAATATTCCAGGTTGAAGGTTCTAAATCAGTTTTAGAATTCATCAAGGGTGACTTTTCTCTTAATCTGATTGTTGCAACAGATAAATGGTGGACAGAAAATAAAATCTCTGTCTGCATACCTGAAGAAAACTGTTTATTTGCTACAGACGATCAATTAAAAAAATTATCTTCACTTTCCACACCTCCTCAGGTAATAGCCTACTTTGACTTGCCTGATAATCCCATTATTCCTTCACCAAATCCAGATAACCTGTATCTGCTTCTAGACGGAATTCAGGATCCGGGAAATCTGGGAACAATTATCCGCACTGCTGATTGGTTCGGTGTCAATACTATTTATGCATCACACGACACTGTTGACATCTTCAATCCCAAAACCATTATGTCTACAATGGGGTCACTTAACCGTGTGAAAGTATTTTATACCAATCTTTATAATCTAATTGAGAATAACCCGCAAATACCGGTATTCGGAACACTGCTCGATGGCAAAAACATATATACTCAATCACTTAACCCCAAAGGGTTTGTTATTATGGGAAACGAAGGTAATGGCATAAGCGATATATTACGCCCACTTATTTCCACACCCCTTCACATACCACCAAGAATAAAAACATCTTCTCCCGAATCACTGAACGTAGCGATTGCAACAGGTATTGTACTTTCTGAAATGACACGATCTTCTCTCAAATAACTATGGCCAAACTTAAATCAATTTACGTATGCACAAATTGTGGATACGACTCCGCAAAATGGCTGGGTAAATGTCCATCATGTGGAGAATGGAATACATTTACAGAGGAAAAAATTGTTTCATCCAAGACTAAAGGGATATCATTGACAGGGACTGAAAGAAGTAAACCTGTCAAATTATCAGAAATCCAACCCCTTGAAGAACCTCGAATACATCTGCCAAGCGAAGAACTGAACCGTGTCTTGGGTGGAGGATTGGTTGCGGGCAGTCTTACTCTTCTTGGAGGTGAACCGGGAATCGGAAAATCAACTCTTCTTCTCCAAAATATCTTGTCAATACGAAACAGGAAAATATTATACATATCCGGTGAAGAAAGCGCATCCCAATTGAAACTACGCGCTGACCGTCTCGGGAAAGTATCTGACAATACATTGATACTCTGCGAAACATCTGTCGACAGAATAATCTCACACATTAACAATGAGCAACCCGGACTTATTGTCATTGACTCAATTCAGACTGTATATAATCCGGAACTTGAATCCGCGGCCGGGAGTGTCGCTCAAGTTCGTGATTGCGCAGCCACATTCCTCAGATATGCGAAAGAAAACAATGTGCCAGTGATATTAGTAGGTCATATCAATAAAGATGGAGTAATCGCCGGGCCAAAAGTATTGGAACATATTGTAGATACCGTTCTTCAATTTGAAGGAGACCGACAATATCTTTATCGACTCTTACGATCTAATAAAAACCGTTTCGGAAGCACATCTGAAATTGGGATATATGAGATGGTGGAAAGAGGACTCCGAGAAGTATCCAACCCATCTGAAATGCTTCTTTCAGACAATAGAGAGGAATCAATGTCCGGCATCGCTATCGGTGTCACATTAGAAGGGATACGTCCATTCCTCGTTGAGGTGCAGGCATTAGTGTCAACTGCCGCATACGGAACGCCTCAGCGCAGCGTTACCGGATTTGACCAACGAAGATTGAATATGCTTTTGGCTGTTCTTGAAAAAAGAGCAAAATTCCGGTTGGGTCAGAAAGATGTGTTCCTCAATATTGCAGGTGGCATAAAAGTCTCTGACCCATCGCTTGATCTCGCTGTCGTTGCATCTGTTATGTCATCAAATTTCGACATTCCATTGTCAGAACACACGGCAATGGCAGGCGAAGTGGGTTTGTCAGGTGAAATACGCACGATCACACGGATTGAACAACGTGTGGCAGAGGCTGAAAAACTTGGCTTCAAGAAAATTTTCATTCCACGCCATAACCTTAAAGGTGTTCAGAGATCTTTCAATATCAGTATAATCGAAGTAGGGAAAATAGAAGAACTACTTGCTGATCTATTCGGATAGCACCGTGCCCTATAACATTATTTAATGACACGCATTCCGCAACGTGAACAATCAAATTTCAACTTATATACATTTCCGGAATGTGTGAGAGTCAATGGCTGTTTTACTTGATTACCCTCTTTCATACATTTACCCAATTCACGCAATATACAGTAACGGGTAGTCATCAATACTACATCTGAATCGTGTTTGGAAACATTCGAAACCTCCATGGCATTCTCAATATTATCGACACCATGAGATTTATAGAACTTAAACGAAAGTGAATTTGCCACATTATCCGAATAACCCAATGTTTTATCGGGATAAGGATATGATTCATTCTCTTCTCTACGAAGACGCAACGGATATGTCTCTTCGTTAACTTTATCAAGAACAAACAATAATTTTCTGCGAAGATTAGTCAGATAGGAGAGAGGTAAAAAGAAATCTTCACTCAAACAACAATTAAACTTATGCAACTTATATATCGTATTCCCCAATTTAGAGAACGGAACACTGAAATCCATTGGCTTCTCCGCACGCTGAATCTCCATTTCAATTGGCAAACGGACAAAATTCCCACGTTCATCCCATACTGACACTCCCTTGCTATCTAAAGTCACATCAATTAAAATTCTACGATCAGCGGTTTTCCCATCAAGACAGTTTTCCCAAGCCTTGTCATACGTCAGATTCAGCCCCCGCTTTATCGATAACCTTTCTCCAGATGAAGTAAGAATGGTTCCATCACGGAAAATACCATTTACATAAGCACCCGTATAATTACCATCCTTATTAAAATAAGATATTCCGTCACCATTATGAAGTTTACCGATATCTTGCAGAGGCTCACCAAGCGACTTCGGCGTATTTATTGACGCCATATTTGAACATCTTCCCGGAGAAAGAAAATATTCAGTAAATCCCCGGTTAAAACTTTTTAAGGGGTTTGGATTAAAATTCAAAGTTGTCTTTCCGTAAGACGAACGACAATACTTATCAGGATGATCTGCTATCACCTCATCTATCAGTTTCCGATAATATGCCGTAATATTTTTAACGTATGAGACACCTTTCAGCCGCCCCTCGATTTTAAAAGAAGAAACACCTGCCTCCATTAAATCTTCAACAAAACGGCTGGCATTAAAGTCACGCAAGGACAACAGATGTTTATCTTTAGCCAATATCTTACCTGATGCATCTTTGAGAGTAAACGGCAAACGACAAATCTGAGGACATTCACCTCTATTGGCACTGCGACCTGAAATGGCATAGCCCGCATTACATCTGCCACTGTAACTCACACATAACGCACCGTGAACAAAACATTCCACCGGGACAGATACTGCTTCACAAACATCTTTTATCTCGTCTACCGACATCTCTCTTGCCAGAACAATCTGCGAGAAACCAACTTCCTCAAGAAACTTGGCCTTCTCCGCAGTTCGAGTATCACACTGCGTGCTTGCGTGCAATTCTATCGGCGGGAGGGACATTCTGAGAATCCCCATATCTTGAACTATAAGAGCATCCACTCCCGCCAAATATAAATCTATTATAAGTTTTCTTACAGACTCAATTTCATCCTCATATATAATAGTGTTGACCGTTACATATATCTTTGCTCTATATTGATGAGCGAATCTCACCAATTCGGCAATCTCATCAACTGTATTTGATGCGGACTTACGCGCTCCATGAGAAGAAGCACCAATATATACAGCATCCGCACCATGAAGTATCGCTTCACGGGCAATATGAACATCCTTTGCAGGAGCCAGCAACTCTATCGGACGAGGAGACTGCATATTCAGAAACGCTTTTTATCATATCCCTCATAATAATTTATGAAGGCTTTATTTACAAGTCTATTACCACCTGGAGTGGGATAATCACCACTAAAATACCAGTCTCCCGGATGATTCGGTATTGCTGCATGCATACCCTCAATTGTTTGATACACTATCTCTATTTCAGCCTTTGTGTCTTCAGGTGTAAGCATTTCTGCAATTTTCCGACTTACCTCTTGAGGAGTAAACGGCGCATATATCTCCTTTACATAATTCACAATCTCCTCTTTCGGAAGATTCTCTTGTGCCTTGCATTTCCTATAGACATCATCAATCACATGATTCCGACCGGTATCTTTAAGTAATTGCATTGCTGCACGGAATGCAATAAATTCCCCCATACGGCTCATATCAATACCATAACAATCGGGATATCTTACTTGGGGAGAACTTGACACAATGACTATCTTCTTCGGCTCCAGACGATCAAGAATACGGATTATGGATTGGCGTAGGGTAGTGCCACGCACAATGCTGTCATCAATAGCAACAAGCGTGTCAACACCCGGATTGATGGTTCCATAAGTTATATCATACACATGGGCGGCAAGATCATCACGACTTTCACCTTCAGCAATAAAAGTACGTAATTTTATATCTTTGATTGCCACTTTCTCACGTCTTACACGGTGCTTCAGAACCTCCTCAATAGCAAAAGATGTCATCTTATTCTCTGAGGATAATTGTTGTAATTTCCCTATCTTCTGAGCAATGAGACGCTTCTCAAACTCCTCGGTCAATCCATAGAAAGCCACTTCGGCTGTATTGGGTATAAATGAGAAAACAGTATTGTCAATATCATAGTCAATAGCACACATCACACTGTCAACCAATTGCTTACCCAATTCTTTCCTCTCCTTATAAATATCAACATCGCTTCCACGGGAGAAATAAATACGCTCAAATGAACATCTGCTGTTTTCTTCCTCAGGCAATATTTCCTCCAAACGCCAAGTTTTGTCTCTGTCAACAATCAAAGACTGACCGGGAATAAGTTCCTTTACCTGTGCCGCTTTCAGATTGAACGCAGTTTGGATAACGGGGCGCTCTGATGCGACTACAATCACCTCATCATCAGCATAATAGAAACATGGACGAATGCCCTTTGGATCACGCATGACAAACATGTCGCCATTACCGACAATACCACATATCACGTATCCGCCATCCCAGGAAGGTGCGCATCGCCTCAATATATTAGCCACATTGATATCTCTCGCGATAGCATCTGCCAATTCGAGACCTTTAAGATTGTCTCTCTTATGAATTTCAAACAATCTCTCATTCTCCCTATCCAGTGCATGACCCAATTGTTCGAGAAGTATAAAGGTATCTGCAAAAAGACGAGGGTGCTGACCGGTGGTAGTTATCTCATTGAAAATTTCATCGACATTAGTCATATTGAAATTTCCACACAGAAGAAGATTCCTCGAACTCCAATTATTTCTTCTCATAAAAGGGTGTACAAAAGAGATTCCGCTTCTGCCCGTCGTGCTGTAACGCAAATGCCCCATATATGCTTCACCCACAAAAGGTGTTTGTCTGTCATCTTCTGCAGACGCCTCATCTATCTGTTTACGCACATTTGAGAAAACCTTCTGAATGGCATCAGAACCTTCCGCACGTTCTCTGAAAATATACTCTCTTCCCGGAGGCACACCAAGTTTCACGGCACCAATACCTGCTCCCTCCTGACCACGGTTGTGCTCCTTCTCCATCATAAGATAGAGTTTATTCAAACCATATAGTTCCGACCCGTATTTTTCCTTATAATATTCAAGCGGTTTGAGAAGGCGAACCATTACTATACCGCACTCATGTTTTATTAATTCCACTATATCTCCTAATTATTGATTTATTAATCTCCTTGATTAACACCGGTAAAAATCCCATTAATGGGATTTTCTTAAACGATCCAGACTGCGTTTATCCTCTCGCTCCTTAATGCTTTGTCTTTTATCATATTGCTTCTTACCCTTTGCCACACCGATAACTAACTTTGCATAACCTCGGTCACTTATAAATAACCTCAACGGAACAATTGTATATCCCGGATCGGATGACTCTTTTTCCAACTTTGCTATCTCCTTGCGTGTCAACAGTAATTTTCGGTCTCTTCGCGATATATGATTGTTATATGAACCATAAAAATACTCCGCGATATACATTCCTTTCACCCATACTTCACCATTCTCTATCAAACAATACGTATCTACAAGCGACCCCTTGCCGGCACGAAGAGACTTAATTTCAGTTCCCGTTAAAACAATACCGGCTGTGAACTTATCAGTAATCTCATAGTCAAATGTTGCACGACGATTCTTTATATTGACTTGACTTGTATTCATATAATATAAATAATTTATAACTTGGGAACCAATGTCTCAAATAAGTAATAAATGCCACATGGAACAGCCACCGATAGCAACCCCACTGTCCATCCTACAGGTGTTTCATTACCACTTTTCATCCGAAGGAATCTTACTCCACGAAGAGTTATGTACAATGTATACAGAGGAGCAAAAACCATAATCGGTTCGAGAACCGGAATGATTTCATAAATGATAAAAAATGAACAAAGGGTAGATATTACATATTGTAACCACGTCCGACCATATAACGTATCAATTTTTTCTTTCCCATCCCCGGGCAAAACAAGGCGGCACAATACTAATACAAGAAAGTAACCAAGAAAAAATGATATGAATATACCGATAGCACATTCCAAAAGGTTACCTAACGTTAAGGAAGGGTTATATATCTTATTGATAAATTGTGCTACAGATGACAATGCAACAATTGGATAGAACATCTTGGATGACACCTCTTCCGGAGTCAATCCGCTGTTCTTAAGCCTCTTCCACGCTTTTAATGGAGACCAGAATAATTGAAGGAATAAAATCCACGGTGAAATCTTGGGAGGCAATTCCCCAGAAGAATCATTCTTCGCTGAGTCTTGAGGTTGCTCTTCACTAATTGAATAAGAATCGTAACTATCTGAACACTCGAAATCATCCCGACCACATATCTCTAAATCCGATGATTCCTCCCGATGCTCAATATCTTGCAATCTTTTCTCCTTTGATTCCTCCATTATATGATAATCCATATCCACAAATTCTTGTGCAAAGATAATAAAAATATGTCACCTCCCCAAAATTCAACACAAATTTAGACCTTGAGATTACACCGACATTAACGAAAAAATCGGACAAAAGCATAATTTGCTTTTGTCCGATTCAATTTGACCTATAAAGTGATATCAGTTTTCAGCACGATCTTCGTTAAGAATGCGAATCATCTCTATAGCACTCTTCGGGATACGGGTACCCGGGCCGAAAATTGCACATACACCTGCTTTGTAGAGGAAGTCATAATCCTGTGCGGGAATCACACCACCTGCTGTCACAAGAATATCGGGACGACCGAGTTTCTCAAGTTCTGCAATCACCTGAGGAATCAGAGTCTTGTGGCCTGCAGCAAGCGAAGACACACCAAGAATATGCACGTCATTCTCCACAGCCTGACGGGCAGCCTCGGCCGGAGTCTGGAACAGCGGACCCATATCCACGTCAAATCCGCAGTCGGCATAACCGGTAGCAACTACCTTTGCGCCACGGTCATGACCGTCCTGACCCATCTTGGCAATCATGATACGGGGCTGACGGCCTTCACGTTTTGCAAAATCAGCCACGACTCTGCGGGCTTCCTCAAATTCGGGATCACCCTTCTCTTCACTGCTATACACTCCGGAGATTGTTTTGATTACTGCTTTATAACGACCTACGACAGCCTCGCAGGCATCTGAGATCTCACCAAGCGACGCACGGAGACCGGCGGCTTTGACGGCAAGGTCAAGAAGATTACCCTTTGAGGGATCCTTCACACACTCGGTGATGGCCTCGAGAGCTTTCTTAACTGCTTCTTCATCACGGTCCTTGCGGAGATCTTCAAGACGCGCGCACTGTTCTTTACGCACTTCAGTATTGTCAACTTCAAGGATGTCAATTGGATCCTCGTGGTCAAGACGGAACTTATTGATACCAATAATTGCCTGTTTTCCAGAGTCAATACGTGCCTGAGTGCGTGCTGCTGCCTCTTCAATACGCAGTTTGGGAAGACCTGTTTCAATTGCTTTGGCCATACCACCGAGTTTCTCAATCTCCTGGATGTGATCCCATGCTTTAGTGTGCAATCTCCTTGGTCAGTTTCTCAACATAGTACGAACCTGCCCATGGGTCAACCTGCTTGGTGACATAAGTCTCCTCCTGGATATAAATCTGGGTGTTACGTGCGATACGTGCCGAGAAGTCTGTCGGAAGTGCGATTGCCTCGTCAAGAGCATTGGTGTGGAGCGACTGGGTGTGACCGAGTACGGCACCCATAGCCTCGACACAAGTACGGCCTACGTTGTTGAACGGATCCTGCTCTGTGAGCGACCAGCCTGAAGTCTGGCAGTGTGTACGCAGTGCGAGAGACTTGGGATTCTTCGGATTGAACTGCTTGACGATCTTCGCCCAGAGCATACGGGCGGCACGCATCTTCGCGATCTCCATGAAATAGTTCATCGAGATACCCCAGAAGAATGACAGACGCGGAGCGAATGAGTCGATATCCATACCGGCATTCACACCTGCGCGGAGATACTCAAGACCGTCGGCGAGTGTATATGCGAGCTCGATATCCGCTGTTGCTCCTGCCTCCTGCATGTGGTAGCCGGAGATTGAGATGGAGTTGAACTTAGGCATGTTCTTCGAAGTGTACTCGAAGATGTCGGCGATAATCTTCATAGAGAATGCCGGCGGATAGATATAGGTGTTACGCACCATGAACTCCTTGAGGATGTCGTTCTGGATTGTACCGGCCATCTCCTCGAGTTTGGCACCCTGTTCAAGACCTGCGTTGATATAGAATGCGAGCACGGGAAGCACAGCACCGTTCATGGTCATTGACACAGACATCTTGTTCAATGGAATACCGTCGAAGAGCACCTTCATGTCCTCGATGAGAGCAGATTGACACACCTGCCTTACCGACGTCGCCTACCACACGTTCATGGTCAGCGTCATAACCGCGGTGGGTAGGAAGGTCGAACGCCACGGACAGACCTTTCTGACCGGATGCGAGGTTGCGGCGGTAGAATGCGTTTGACTCGGCTGCAGTGGAGAATCCGGCATACTGACGGATAGTCCAGGGGCGCATGGGATACATGCCGCTGTACGGACCACGCAGGAACGGGGGAAGACCGGCAGCATAATTGAGGTGTTCAAGACCCTCAAGATCTGACTTGGTATATACTGATTTTACGGGAATGAGTTCGGCAGTCATCCAATCGTCACCCTGTGCAAGGGGAGTGTGCTGTCCGGATTCATAAACCTTAGTTATATCAATCTCTTTAAAATTCGGTTTCATGATTACTTGAGGAGTTTAGCGTTAAATCCGATCAAAGTTTCAAGAACGTTTACGCGGACATGAATGAAATGTTCGATACCCTGAGACTTGAGGTCATCCATACATGCAGGGGCACCTGCAACAACAAACATTGCGCGACCGTCAAGTGCTTTAAATGCTTCAGGTGCATATTGAGCATACTCATCATCTGAAGAGCAAAGCACGACAATGTCGGCACCCTTCTCAAGAGCGGCATCGACACCCTGCTCTACAGTCTCGAAGCCAATGTTGTCGATAATCTCATAGCCGGCGCATCCGAAGAAGTTGCCTGAGAACTGCGCGCGTGCAAGACGCATGGCAAGATTACCGATGGTGAGCATGAATACCTTGGGGCGTTTTTCACTACGCTCTGTATCGAGACGGAGTTGCTCAAACTGGCTTGCCGCACGATCAAAGATAAGATAATCAACTGCACCGTCAACAGGAGATTCTGAAGAACATCCGCACTTGCAGCATCCGGTGTTCTGAATCTTTTCAAGAGCCATCTCGTTAACGTTGGGATATTGGTTTGTACCAAGAAGTATTTCCTTACGACGGGCAACGTCAGTGTGACGTTTAACACCGCTTTCGTTAACTGCTTTCTGAACTTCCCCTTTTGACAGTTCTGCAAGGAATCCACCTTTCTCTTCAACTGACGAGAACAGTTCCCAAGCAACTTTAGAGATACTTGCGGTAAGTGTCTCTATATAATATGAACCACCTGCGGGGTCAACAACCTTATTCAAATGTGACTCATCACGGAGAAGGAACTGCTGATTTCTCGCAATACGTTCTGAGAATTCATCCGGACATTTATAAGTAAGGTCGAAGGGGAGGGTCTCAATTGAATTCACACCGGCAAGAGCAGCGCTCATTGATTCCGTCATAGTGCGGAGGAGATTCACATGAGCATCGTAAATTGTAGTATTGAAACGGCTGGTAACCGCATGAACCAACATCTTGCATGCGCAATCACATTCCGGATTGTAAGCCTTTACGATTTCAGCCCATAACATACGTCCGGCACGGAATTTTGCCAACTCCATGAAATAGTTGGAGGAGATGCCGCAGTTGAATTTTATACGGCAAGCGGCTTGAGTCGGAGTAAGGCCTGCATCTGTCAATATATTCATCCATTCCGCACCCCATGCAAGAGCGTACCCGAGTTCCTGTGTAATATACGCACCTGCATTATTGAGCATTGCAGAATCAACAATAAAGCAACGGAGATTTTTGATATCCTTTACAGCGTTATATATCTTAAGCGCCTCTTCCTTGATGTCTGATTTAAATTCGAGACCGTGCTTAAGAAGACGTTTGAAAGGATTGAATTCGATACTTCCTTTGAAATCGTCTGCGGCACCTGCCTTTTTAATATATGCGGCAAAAGCCTCGGCAACTTCAGCAGCGCGACGTGGGCAACATGAGATATTGACCTCAATTGTTTTAAGATCGATTCCCTCAAAGAGTTTGTCGAAATCTGCAAGATCAAATTCACGATTCAGTTTGATGCCGATTGAATTGACACCTCGTTCAATATTGTGACGGGCGTGTTGATTCATCTCTTCAGCGTTCTGTCCGAGAACCTCCTGACGCACAAGCCAATTATTGTTGTCTCTGGTTCCACGAAGATAAGGGAATTCACCGGGGAGGGTATCCAAAGCCGGAAGATCCTTGATGTCTTCCTGACGATAGAACGGCTGAACGTTAAAACCTTCGTTGGTGCGCCACACGAGCTTGCGATCGAAATCGGCGCCCTTCAGGTCGACATTGATTTTCGCCTTCCACTCTTCGGCGGAAACAGGCGGGAACATGTCAAACAATTTTTCCTTGTTGTCTGCCATAATCAAATTATGTCTAATAGAATGATATTGTTGTCTTATCAATTATAATTCAACACTTTTGTATAATATCGGCTTTCGACTATAATAACAATCAATCACATCAAATCCGGTATTAGACTAAAGGTAGCGCATCTCTGCACTCAATTTTGCGCAAAGATACGAAAAATAATTGATATATGAATATTCTTTTAAGGAAAAAAATCCGTAAATTTATTAGGGAAAATTTTCAATAAGAAGTGTTAGAGGATTTGTCTTGAACCTCAGTAAGTTTTTTGCACCAAGATTGGCCCGGGATCTATCCATTACCAAGCATACTTGCAGTCACAATCTTACGAATTTATATTATCACAGCACAAACGGGAACACGTTATTTTTTCCAGAAGGCTCTTGTGAAAAGCAGCAGTATTGTGTATAGTTCAAGACGACCGACAAGCATAATGAAGGATAAAGTCCATTTTGCTCCGTCAGGTACCAATGCATAGTTACCCGCCACTCCTGTCGCATCTGTTCCCAATCCTGTATTCGAGATTGCAGATAATGAACAGAAGAGTGAATCACGCAATGTCATTCCGAAAAGCACAAGTACAACACCTCCGGCTATTATCACGAAGATATAGAGGAACAGGAAGGCAAGCACCTTCTGTACGATGATATATGAAGTTCCCTTGCCGTTGATGCAGACCGTAGTCACAGCATTGGGATGCATCATTCTGTAGAATTCATTTTTAAGGAATTTCACCAATACAATAATACGGTCAATTTTTGCGCCTCCGGATGTACTCCCTGCACAGGCACCAATAAACATCATTACAATCAACACCAAGACAGAGAGTGCCCCCCAATCGCTGAAATCCGGTTCTACAAGTCCTGTGGAGGATATTATGGACACAGCCTGAAACAGGGGGTCAATTGTAATGTCATCAATTTCCTTATACAGGCCGCCCGCAATTACATTGCAGGCAAGAAGAAAATATGCCACAAGCGTTATTATGCAATACCATTTCAATGCGGCATTATGAAATAAGGACTTTGGATTTCCGGATGCCACTTTATATATGAGAGCGAAATTGATGCCTCCAAGAAACATAAAGATTATGACAATGCTCTTGACATACATTGAATCCCATGCCCCTATTGATAAATCCTGTGTCGAGAAACCTCCAGTTGACATTGTGGAAAGTCCATGACAGGTGGCATCAAAAAAGTCCATATCGGAAAATGTCAACAGAATAATCAATAGAATAGTCATTGATATATACACCAGCCATAATCCTTTTGCTGTATAACTGACGCGTGGTCGCAATTTGTCATGGGTGATTCCTGTCACCTCTGCATTGAACAATTGCATACCACCTTGATAATTCAACATCGGGACAACTGCAAGTGTAAACAGAATAATTCCCATACCGCCAATCCATTGAATGACACATCTCCACATTAACACACCTTTGGGTACGTTCTTCAGGGTATTGAGTACGCTTGCTCCTGTTGTAGTGAAACCGGACATAGTCTCAAAGAATGCGTCAGTTATTGACATATGTGTCTTGCATAACAGGAATGGAATCATCCCAAACATGGACAGTATCACCCATGTAAGTGCTGTCAGAAGAATTGCTTCTCTTTTCCCCATATCACGGCTCTTGGGACGCAATGACATCAATCCAAAACCTGACAATAAGGTTATCCCGATAGAGATCAGAAAATAAATGGCCTCGCCTTCATTGTATATTATACCTACAGTCAAAGGAATGAGCATAAAGGCAGATTCTATCATAAGAAGCCACCCTATGACACGCAGAAGCATCGGGATATTAATATATGATCTCTTTGAGAAAAGTGCCATAATGTATATTATGCTCTATGAGAACCAGCGTTCAATTTTATGAATTGAGCCTGCAAGAAAGAACACGACCACATAATCTCCCGGATAGAATCTTGTGTTACCATCCACCAAAGTCACTTTGTCTTCGCGGATTACTCCGGCAAGTGTCATTCCATAAGGTAGTTTTAATTCCCTTACAGGCGCTTTGGTTATTTTTGCACCTTTTCGGACGGCTATTTCGGCAACCTCCGCATCTGCCAATGCCAAACATTTGGCATTAGTTTCATCAGTATCAAGAAGAATTTGAAAAATATGGCTGGAAGCGAGAAGTTTCTTATTGATCGTAGTGCCTATATTCAATTTCTCTGCTTGTGAAATGAATTGTAGATTCTCGACATCCGCTATTGTCTTGGGGACACCGAATTCTTTTGCTGTCAGACATGACAGAATATTTGTTTCTGAAGAATCAGTGAGAGCAAGAAAGGCATCGTATTGATAAATTATGTTTTCACGAAGCACCTCAATATCCCGTCCGTCACCATGCACAATTTCACAGTCAGGAAGTTTTGTGGCAAGCATTTCACACGTTTCACGGTTCATTTCGATAATCTTTATATGATATTTATCGTGATATTGAAGTGCGAAACGTACTGCAATCCGTGATCCACCCATTATAAGCACTTTCTTTATGTTACGTTTCTTTTTTCCGCAACGTTCACGAACTTCCTCAACGTGTGGGGGAGTGGTGATGAAATAGACTATATCGTCTTTCAGAATCTCATCGTTACCATTTGGAATAATAGTCTCACTTTTACGTTTTATCGCGCAGATATGAAAATTATGGTCGGTTAATGGTAAGTCTTTAAATTTTATATTTAAGAGTTCAGAAGATTCGTGGAGTTTGATGCCAATAAGAAGAAGATTGCCATTTGCCAAAGAGCCCCAGTATCGTGCCCAGTTATGTGACAGTGCGGTAGCGATCTCTGAGGCTCCAACGTTTTCCGGATATATGAGGACATCAACACCGAGCCGTTTTATTACCTCTTTATTCTCATTCAGAAGAAATTCAAAGTTGTCAATTCTTGCCACAGTCTTCTTGGCACCCAACTGTTTTGCAATGGCACAAGATGTGATATTGCGTGTTTCATAAGGTGTGACGGCTATATAGAGGTCTGCCTCCTCGACACCTACACTTTTCAAAGAATCAAAAGATGAAGTTGAGCCGTTCCACGTCATCAGATTATAATTGGCATCAATTACATCCAGACGGTTCTGGTCAGAATCAAGAAGAATGATATCCTGATCCTCATTTGACAACATCTTGGCCAGATGTGTTCCCACTTCTCCTGCACCTGCTATGATGATTTTCATATTGAATTATTCCTTTGAGACTTTAATGATGGTGTCTCTTATACCTTCAACATCATAGCCACATAAATGCTTCAATTCACTGACGGTGCCGTGATTCACCCATTTGTCATGTACACCCAGGGATGTCACCTTAATTGAGTAATCATTTTCATTTAGCCATGAACGCACAACAGATGCAAGACCTCCGGTAATTATCCCATCTTCCACCGTTATTATATGATTGTATTTTTCGGCAACTTGCTTTAGTATCTCTTCATCTATGGGCTTAAGCCAAATCATATCATAGACATCCGCTTTTATTCCACTATTAAGGCACTCATTGACTGCCAGAATAACATCATGGAGCGAAGGTCCTATTGAAAGTACAGCAATCTTGGAATCACTGTTGCTTATTTTTATCTCACCTTTACCAATATCAATTTTACGCATTGGTGTTTTCCAATCCGGATTATACGCCTTACCACGCGGATATCTTATGGACAACGGTCCTTCGACAGATAGCGAAGTGTACATCAGATTCCTCAATTGCTCTTCAGAAGAAGGAGACGCAATTTTCATTCCGGGTATACAATTCAGATATGCAAGGTCAAAGAGTCCGTGATGAGTGACACCGTCTTCACCTACAATGCCGGCTCTGTCAATACAGAACGTGACATTCAAATTTGCAAGGGACACATCATGGATTATATTGTCGTAGGCTCGTTGCAGGAAAGAAGAATAAATTGCAACAAACGGTCTCTTGCCAACTGATGCAAGACCACCGGCAAAAGTGACGGCATGACCTTCTGATATTCCTACATCAAAACCTCTTTCGGGATATTTATTCCTTATCTCCGAGACAGATGTCCCTGACAGCATACCTGCTGTGATGCCCATGACACGATCATCTTTGTCAGCAAGTTCCACAAGTGTTTTCCCAAATACTTCTTGCCATAATGGAGATTCATTGTCTTTTGCCTTCTTGAGACGTTCTCCAGTTGCCGGATTGAATTTACCCGGGGCATGCCATTTTGAAGGGTTCTTCTCCGCTTCAGGAAATCCTTTCCCTTTAACGGTTCTGAGATGAAGAATCCTGGGACCCTCCATATCTTTGATTTCATTGAGAACCTGAACAATACGCTTTACATCATGCCCGTCGAATGGTCCAAAATATCTTATGTTAAGGCCTTCGAATATATTTTGCTGACGTGAAATAAACGCCTTCAGAGAATTATTCAATCTTACAAGCCGACCGCGTAGATTATCTGTAATCATTCCACGTTCTTTAAAGAAAGTGTAAAGATTATTTCTCACGCGGTTATAGCCTGCTGATGTAATCAGATCGGAGAGATATCTGTGTAGAGCACCGACATTATCGTCTATGCTCATATCATTATCGTTAAGGATTATAAGAAGGTTATTGGGATTGTTAGCCACATTATTGAGGCCTTCGAATGCAAGTCCACCTGATATTGAGGCGTCACCGATAATTGCAACAGTCTTACGTTTCTCATGTCCGGGGGTATTGCGGTCGGCTATTGCCATTCCTAATGCTGCAGATATTGAATTTGAAGCATGGCCGGCCATAAATGTGTCATATTCACTTTCCATTGGATTAGGGAATCCTGAGATTCCTCCTAATGTGCGTTGGACAGGGAATTGGTCTCTGCGTCCGGTAAGGATCTTATGTGCATACGCCTGATGTCCGACATCCCAGACAAGATGGTCCTCCGGGGTATTAAACACATAGTGAAGTGCCACAGTTATTTCCACAGCACCCATAGATGATGCGAAATGACCTGGATTCTGGCTTAGATTCCGGATGATAAATTGACGCAATTCATCACATACCTCAGATAACTTCTCTTCCGGCAATGCTCTTAAATCAGCCGGGGAATCAAGAGTTGGAAGCAACAACGGTTGACGATCATTGTCATGAATAAGTGAACCGGATGCTTCATTCTTATTATCCTTGTCATTTGAATTATTTACGTCATGACTTGGATTATGAATATCAATCTGATTGCTCATTTGCGTTTGTTTTTATCATCAGTCCGGATATATCTTTTGTACAGGGGCACAAATATCACTATACCTGATATTGCCATGATGATGACATTCTTCATAGTGAATCCTCCGGCACCTGCAATTAAAGCCCAACAGAGCCATAAATAGGCGAGTGCCAATACGATAAGTCCCAGTATAATCCGTGTCTTCATTATGACGTCCTGATTTAGGAAACAAAATTAATAAAATTAACCGAAAAATGCAAATGTGGATTCTATATGAAGGAATCTATAATCAGTTGTAATCCATTATGAATGACATAAAATAAGGCTACATCTCAAATATTTGAGATGTAGCCTCTTTAATCGTTATTCAGGTAAGTTTACCAGATTATTACTCGTTCGTTCTCAGGACGGAACATTGGATCACCTTCTTTAATGTTGAATGCTTTAAAGAATGGATCAAGGTTTTTGAGTGTTACATTAACTCGATTTTTGCCAATTGAGTGAACATCACCCATTGTAAGAGAACGAATCTCTGCATCACGGACGTTCTGTGCCCAGAGATTGGCATAGTTTAGATAGAATGTCTGTGCGGGTGTGAGTCCGTCAATGACTGCTGATTCACTTTCAATATCCACACCTTTTTTCTTCTGGGAATCAAGGAATGCTGTGTATGCTACACGTAAACCACCCTGGTCGCCAATATTCTCACCGAGTGTGTACGCACCATTTGCATGAAGGCCGGGAAGAACTTCAACCTCGTCAAATTGAGCCACTAGTCCTTGAGTAAGTTCCTTAAATGCTTTTGCATCTTCAGGAGACCACCAGTTGGTCATGTTGCCATCAGCATCAAAGTTGCAACCCTGATCGTCGAATCCGTGAGAAAGTTCGTGACCAATAACGACTCCGATACCACCATAGTTTTCAGCATCAGACGCATTGGGGTCATAGAATGGTGCCTGAAGAATACCTGCGGGGAACACTATCTCGTTGTTGAGTGGATTGTAATATGCATTAATCTGCTGGGGAAGCATCTGCCAGAGTGTGCGGTCTACCGGTTTGCCATAACGACTGAGATAGTCATCCTGAGCCCACATACTTGCATTATGTACGTTTTCGTAATAGGAGAGTTCAGGATCGATTGTAAGTGTGGTATAATCTTTCCATTTTTCAGGATAACCGATTTTTACAGTGATGGCGTTGAGTTTCTTTATGGCGTTAAGTTTAGTATCATCAGTCATCCACGGGAGGTTGATGATATGTTTGCCAAGTGCGCGTCTTACATTCTCAACAAGACCTTCCATATATTTCTTGCTGCTTTCGGGGAAGTATTTGTTTACATATAATTCACCGATTGCCTCACCAAGATATGTTTCGGTTGTTTCGAGAGACTTTTTCCAGAGTGGTTGTTTCTTCTGAACACCTGATATTACTTTGTTGAAATCAAAGTTGGCATTCTCGAATGCTTCACTAAGATAAGGAGCGGCTTGTCTTACTGCTTGCCAAAGATAATAGTCTTTCTTTTCACGATCTGTGGTGGAACCGAGGAGATTGTTTGCCTGGTTCATTGAAGAAATCTCTGTCACTATAACAGAGTCCGGAGTCTGAATCTTCATTGTTTCGATGAAGAAACGATCCCAGGGCACATTAGGATATGCGGCTTTAACCTGTGCTATGGAACGGCGGTTGTTCATCGCGGGAAGATTGCGGCTTTGTTCACGAGTCCATGCTGAGTCAGCAAGGGCTGTTTCAATCTTCATTACGCTGTTGACGATGCGCTTTGCATCTTTTTTATTATACCCGGAGAGGGTCATTAATTTTTCAATTAATTTTTTATATGCCTCTCTGATCTCGGTGTTGTGTTTATCATCTTTGAGATAATAGTCACGGTCGCGTAATCCCATGCCGCCACTACCTATGTACATAGCGAATATGCTGCTGTTGTCAAGGTCTTCCTGAGGCACACCGGAGAAGAAAGGAGAAGACACCTCTCTGTGCATCATCAGGAATAGGTCAGTCATTTCCTCGGGAGTTGCAGTTTCAATTTTTGAGAGTAGTGGCTGAATAGGTTTCGCTCCGAGTTTGTTACGGCGTTTCATATCATTACCCATCTCATAGAGGTCTGCAACTTTTTGAGCGTTGGTGCCTTTAGCCGGATTAGATGCTTTGAGTCCGGCAACGATACGCTGCACTCTATTATTGCTTGAGTCGTTTAGAATGTTGAACTGTCCGTAACGTGCGTATTCAGGTGAAAGTGGATGTGATTTCATCCAACCTTCGTTCGCGTGTTGATAAAAGTCAGAGTTAGCGGAAACTGTCGGTGACATATTCCCTTTATCATAACTTTTCAAGTGCTCCTGGGCATTAGCGGACAGGCAGATGAGAGCCATCGCTGCCAAAGAAGCCGGTTTCATGATGTTCATTATAATGAGATTTTAAATTAAACAGTTTCTGATAATGTATAAGACACCTTACTTGACACGTGCATCATCTTCCGGTGCATATTCAAGAATGTCACCTGGATTACATTCAAGGATTTTGCAAATGTTGTTAAGGGTTGAGAAGCGTATTGCTTTCGCTTTACCGGTTTTGAGTATTGAAAGATTTGAGGGCGTGATGTCCATACGCTGAGATAATTCGAGGAGCGATATTTTGCGTTTGGCCATCATGACATCAAGATTTACGATAATCGGCATGCTGGATTATTTTTAGATAGATGGTCAAATGGTTAGTTGTTGCTCTTCTTTAATGTTCATACCCACTTTCCATACTCTTGCAAGAAGAAGTGCGAGCAGACCAAGCAGGAAAGTAGCCCAGGGTATTTCCCAGTCGGAGGTTATCTCATATCCGTTCATTGTAAGTCCTACAAGATTGAAATAATACTCTTTGACGAAACCATCGATGCAGTCCAAGAATGCAATTGCTATCAAATATAGTCCGAATCTATTTAGATAACTTATGTTTCTTTTATCAAAGATCTTTCCTTTGTTGATGTTTATTATGAATTTAACGAAGTCAATCATAAGCAATATGAATGCAATAAACATCAGTGCGTATATGATTATTCTCCATACAAAATCCGAGTGTACCATATTTTCCGGAACCATTACAATCCCTTTATGGATTACAACTTCCATATCTTGTGAATTATTGAAAGTTAATGAATTCGAGGGATTAAGGAGTTCTTCGGATGAGGGAATGAAGTACACCTCAAGTGGTGTTGATTGAGAAGCAAGTTGAGTTTCAGATGGCTTTGTGTCGGCAGGAGCGCTTATTGCACTGATCAAAGACACAAGTATCATGACTCCGGGTACGAGTATTGATGCAAATAAGAATCCTATTATAAGGATACAGAGAGCATTTATGGATCTTGTATTCATTTTTCAATATGGTATTGATTGGAAAGATAATGCAAAGTTAGTTATTTTTTGCCGAATGACAAAAAATATTATCGGATTAATGGGGTATCTTTATGAAAGGAATCAACTAATACAACAGCTAATCGGTTATAATGGAAGGGTTTTGGATTTCAATGTCGTTTCGTTCCATTCTGTATCAGGATCTGAGAATCTGGTGATTCCTCCCCCCACGAGTTGAGCATAACGTTTTTGTAGCGGAAAAATTTTTGCACTTCTGAGATTTACAAAGAATTCAAAACCGGAGGTTGAGTTATAAGGGCCACAAAATCCACCGTAACATTCCCGAGGATGATTCTCCATGTTCTCTATCAGTTCAATTGCCAATTCTTTAGGATAACCACCCAATGCTGGTGTAGGGGATAAATCATGAAGAAGACAACTCAAATCTGAATCAGTCAATTCCACATCTTCAACGTCGATGGTCTGACAGAGATGTTCCACCGGACCGGCATTTTTTGTAAATACAGGCGAAACTTTCGCATTAAGATTGTGACGCCTGAGTGTTTCCCGGATGTAATCAGTTACAATTTTTTGTTCTTCGCGGTTCTTGTCATCCCATTCTGATTCTTCTCCGGATGTTCTTGTACCTGCCAGTGACATTGTATGAAGTCCATGATTGTCAGATGACAACAATCGTTCCGGTGTTGCACCGATCCATAGTCCTGTATAAGGTGTATTATAGCAGAATATAAATGCATTCGGATAACGATGTAACATCTCGGCTATAATATCCGTTATGGAGTGGGTGAGTGGATTGGCAATAAGTCTCGACAACACACATTTCCCTTCTCCGATTTCACGAAGTACAGTTCTTATTTCAGTAACATTTTTATTATGTTCCTCTTTTGTCGTTGACAGTACTGTATGAGTGAGACATTGTGGTTCAATGTCTATTATTCCGTTGTGGTCATTTATCTCATTAGTGAGTGTAAGGAGTATAGAATTATCAAATGTACATATTACGAATCCTTTGCCTCCAATTCCTTTGGATATTCCTACATCAGATGCCAATGTGCATTCTGTTTCGTTTGGTAAACGGTAGAAATAGAACGGCTTGCCACTTGATATAAGTTTGGAGATTTCCGAAAAACCTATTTGACGGGAATCAACTTTAATTTCCATACTTACCTTTATTCACAAAGAGAAGCCAATAGTTGAAATTCAAGCGCTTCTGTTATTTCCACATTTATGAATTCTCCCGGACGGCAAACAGCGTTTTGAGGTAAATCCACAATAATCTCTTGATCCACATCAGGAGAATCATATTCTGAACGGCAGTATGCGGTGTTTTCAGCAATTTTGTCTATAATCACACGCATACGCTTGTTGATCAATGACTTGTTATGTTGCAGAGAAATCTGTTCCTGAAGAGCCAGAATTTCATTAAGACGTTTCTGCTTTACATCATCAGGAATTTCGTCTTGTAGATTTTTCGCAGCCCAGGTATCCTCTTCTTCAGAATATGCAAAGGCTCCCATTCGTTCAAATCCGGCTTCTTTTACGAATTGTTTCAATTCCTCAAATTCCTCATCTCCCTCTCCGGGGAAACCGACCATAAGTGTTGTTCTTAAATGAATTCCCGGAACACGTTCTCTAATCTCTTTAATTAGAGAAAGGGTCTGGCTCTTTGAGAAATGGCGTCTCATATTTGAGAGAACCTTATCAGAAATATGTTGCAGGGCAATATCCAAGTATGAGCATACGTTATCTTTCTCGGCAATTACATCTAATATGTCTTTGGGGAAGTCTGCCGGATAAGCGTAATGAAGTCTTATCCATTCCACTCCTTCTATATCTGACATCCTCTTTATTAATGAAGCGAGTCGATGTTCTCCGTATATATCTACACCATAACTAGATAAATCCTGAGCAATAACATTGAATTCCTTCACACCGGAAGATGCCAGTTCCTTTACTTCTTTAAGAATTTCCTCTTCAGGCCTGGATATATGACGTCCCGTAATCAATGGGATGGCACAAAAGGCGCAGAACCTGTTGCATCCTTCTGATATTTTAAGATATGAATAATGTGGTGCTGTGGTCAATATCCGTTGATAATCTTCCGGTATGGCTGATTCTGAAGTTCTACCTGACTCGTCCGGTAATGTATCAATGAATTGTTTCCAATCAAATTTTCCATACCATACGTCCACCTCCGGAATCAATTCCTTCAATTCATCCATATAACGTTGTGACAAACATCCCATCACAACAATCTTACCTATGTCACCACGTTTCTTTGCCTCACCTAATGACAGAAGCATATTAATTGATTCCTCTTTGGCATCGGCTATAAATCCACAGGTGTTGACCACAACATAATCGGCCGACGGGATATCGGGATCATGACGAAATGAATGTCCTTTAGACGCAAGTCGCTTTAAGAGACGTTCTGAATCTATCAGATTCTTGGAACATCCCATTGATATTACATCAACAGTCATTGTTACTTTTCATTAATGAAAAGGGAACGGGCAAATTCTTTGGGACGGAATATCTGTAAATCTTCCATCTTTTCTCCTATTCCTATATATTTCACGGGAATTTTGAATTGGTCGGATATTCCAATTACCACTCCGCCCTTTGCAGTACCATCCAATTTAGTTATTGCCAGACAATTGACATCTGTAGCATTTATAAAATTGCGTGCCTGTTCATAAGCATTCTGTCCGGTGGAACCATCAAGAACAAGGAGAATTTCGTGAGGAGCATCCGGCACTACTTTTTTGATGACGTTACGAATCTTTGTTAATTCGTTCATCAATCCTATTTTGTTATGCAACCTTCCTGCAGTATCAATTATTACAACATCTGCACCTTTTGCTTTTGCGGACGATACTGTGTCATAAGCCACTGCCGCAGGGTCAGAGCCGTGATTTTGTTTCACTACCTCAACGCCTACACGCTCTCCCCATGCACATAACTGGGGAATTGAGGCCGCCCTGAACGTGTCGGCTGCACCAAGAATAACTTGATTACCCGCCTTTTTATATTGATATGCAAGTTTCCCTATTGTTGTTGTTTTACCAACACCATTCACACCAACAACAAGTATTACATGAGGTTCACCTGTTTTTTTTACCTCAAAATCATTTAGACTTCCATCATCATCACCAACGCCGTTACCTCCGATCATGTCAGAGACTTCTTCGCAAATCAGATTGTTAAGTTCATTTGTACCGACATATTTATCTTTTGCGACTCGCTGTTGAAGACGTTCAATGATTCTCAAAGTTGTATCTACACCTACATCTGAAGATATAAATGCTTCTTCAAGTTTATCGAGCACTTCATCATCAACTTTGCTTTTACCGGCAACAGCATGGGTGATTTTTGACCATACTCCCTCTTTCGTTTTTTGTAGTCCCTCATCAAGTTTCTCTTTCTTCTCACGAGAGAATATCCTCTTAAAAAATCCTGCCATTAGTGTATGATTTCTTTATTGGTTGTTCAAATTAATAAGTTACATAATAAAATTTTGTACGATCATATCTGTTTTCCAATATTATTGATTAGTCATCATCATAATCTTAGACGTCCATGTTACCATCTGTGATAAAATGAATATATAATCGTACCTGCATAATTAACATTTGTCAGATATATGCAACTGTTTAAGACTACAAAGTTAACAAAAAATATTGATATTCCTCGGCTTTATTCTCTTATTATGACGTAAAACATTGCAGATAAAGCACTTGACAACAAATTACGAGTTCTAAATTTGCTTTATGCCATTACCAATCATTAGATATATAGCAGATTCGATTAAATCCACATCAAAAGATTAGATTAATTATTGATTACTTAGCCTTAATAAAAGTCACAATATCTTTAGGTGTGAATTTCTTACCCATAAGAAGAAGTGATGAACGATAGATTTTACCGCTTATCCCAATACTAAGGAATGCGCAACCGTATAATGTTACAAGTGAAATAAGAGTCTGCCACCACGGGAACGCTCCCGATACCGCATTGATTGCACCTACGGTAGGAGATGTAAATGGAATGAATTCACACCACTTTGTCAAAGTGGAATCTGAATGTTCCACTGCATATTGTCCAATATAGAAAGCCGCAAGAAGGATAAATGTCAGGATTGACATATATTCTTGATTTTCATTATTCCTGTCAGTCATTGCACCTGTCGCTGCATATAGGGAACCATACAACAAATATCCGCCAATGAAATATAGAAGGCTCAAAATTATGGAAATTGCAATATCGGAATTGGATATAAAATCAAAATCACCTGTTGTCCCGGACATTAGGATGAGTATTGCACCACCTGCGAAGATCCCCAAAAGTATACACCAGAGCATTATCTGAGTCAGACCTGTCAATGCCACAGATATGATTTTGGCCATCATCATGGTCCTCCCGTCGACAGAAGTTGCCAGCACTTCAATTATACGGTTGCACTTCTCTGCCTTTACCTTGCTATATATCTGGGCACCGTATATCATAATGAAAAGTGTAAGCAACATCCCTATCAGCAACGCGATTATCTGGCCAATTGAAAAATTATCCATATCACTTCCCGATGGATTGGACATTGCCTTCAAGGAAGTGGAATCTTCTGCAAGTATACCTATAAAAATACTGAATACACCTAGGATAATCGGAAAGATAATGGTCGCTATCCAGAACCCTTTGTTTCTTATATCTGTAAGATATTCATTTTTTATTATAAGGCGCAATTGTTTTAACGAATTATTTCCCATTGGTATATTTTATAAAGATGTCATTTAAAGAGGGTAGTTCTTCCTCGAAGTGAATCAATTCACCCTGCACGGCGATATTTTTTAATAATGTGAAATTATCAATGCCTGATTGCTTCTTAACCCGGTAAGCAAACCCTTTTCTCCAATTTGCCACAGGAGTTGATTCTATGGACGTTATTAAACCGGAATCATTCAGAAGAGGTATATTGATAGGTTGACGGGTAGTGAACAGGATAGTCTCCGGTTTATGACTCTCTTTTATGTCATTAAGTTTTCCGTCTAACAATATTTTACCTTTATTGACAAGAACAATATCCGAACACATAGATTCAATTGCCGGCATATTGTGAGAAGAAAGAATAATGGTCGTTCCCTGCTTATGCAGTCGTTCAATCAGTTCCTGAAGAATCGCACCATTTATAGGGTCAAAGCCTGAGAAAGGCTCATCAAGCACCACAATTTCAGGTTCATGAACAATTGTGGAAATTATCTGGACTTTCTGCTGATTACCTTTTGACAATTCTTTAACTTTTCTTCTCTGCATCCCTTCAAGATTAAAGAGCGAGATATATTCGTTCATAACTTCTCTAAGACGTTTCTTATCTCCTCCCTTCAACTGACCAAAATACATTATCTGGTCTTCGATTGTCATTTTATCGTATAATCCCCGTTCCTCAGGCATATAACCCAAAAGCCTGGAGGTATCAAAAGAAGCCGGCACACCATCAATAATCACTTCTCCGGCATCTGCTGTTAAAATAGAGTTTATAATTCTAAGTATGGTGGTTTTTCCTGCTCCGTTAGGTCCAAGCAGTCCACATATTGTCCCCCTGCTAACACTAAAGGATATATGGTCAAGTGCTCTTGTTGAGTTGAAATCCTTAACTAAATCCTTAATTTCAAGAATATTCATTTTAAATCAATAATTATCGTCCGTTTTATAAATAGGACGCAATCTTACCTTAAGAAATTTCATCGTCTGGTGGCAATAATTCTGTCTCCGATCGATTTAGCCGCCTCACGTCTTGACTGAATTATATGGAATGCTTGATTCTGAAGGTCTTGAAGCAATTCATTATTATTATCTATACTTGCTTGCGCCATCCTTGCATTGATGCTCAATAATCGTTGATGCAATATGCCGTCTTTCCATTCCGCTAATCCTCGGGGCACCAGTTCTGAAATTCTATCAAACTCAGAACTCGTTTCACTCATCTGACGAAAACGCTTGGATAAAAATACTTTCTCTGATATTAAATCTGTAACAGTCTTACGGATATCGTCATTTTCATGACTTGCGAGCATACGACCTGGATAATCAACTATAAATTCTTTGAGAACTTCGTTATAGTGCTTGGTCAAGCGTTCCTCAAGATGCGCTTCCTCAACTTCAATTCGAGCCGTCGACAGATTCTTGGATGCTATTTCATCATAACCTTCCCGTCTAAGTGATTCAATATTGTCTGTTACATTAGAGATGAATTTTTCGAATTCATCATTGAAACGTGGCAACATCTCCAACACCTCTGTGAAAATATCACTATACGTGGGGATTGAGAAACTGATGCTGTCAAAATTTAACTCATCTCTAATATATTCCACTACTGAAAGATCTTTCTCAAGACCTTCCACGTCAGCGGCGGAACAAATAATGGCCATACCATATTTAATACAATATCTTATCACCTCTTTTTCAAAAGGTGCGGTATGCGAGTCCTGTGCTATATGTGAATGCTGGGATTTGATTTCCTGATTTACGTCTTTCGCCGAACCAATATCATTGGACAATGCAGAATTGACAGTTGAAGGGAAATCTCGTTCAAGATTTTTACGCTCACGTTCACGTTTCCAATTCTCCACAACCTTTACACGTGCCTTTTCCGCCTCTGCAAGAATTACATTCTCCGGTATATTCAACAATGAAGAGCATTGCTGAATATAGGCTATACGCTGTATCTTGTCAGGTATATTGGCTATACTTTGAACTATACTGTGGATAGCCTCACTACGCCGTACAGGATCGCGTGAAGCATCTTTCATCAATACCTGAGTCTTGAATTGAATTACATCCACTGCGTTCTGGGCCACAAATTCCCTGAACTCTTCTGGAGTATGCTTACGTGCGAATGAGTCGGGGTCATCACCGTCCGGCAACAACAGTATTTTCAGAGTCAGTCTCTGGGCCAATAGCATATCAATACCACGTAATGCTGCCTTTATTCCCGCCGCATCGCCATCGTAAATGAGAATCACCTCCTTTGCGAAACGATGTATAAGTGCAATCTGACCGGTTGTCAACGCCGTTCCGGAAGATGACAGTACATTCTCCATTCCCGACTGCCACATTCCAATGACATCCATATATCCTTCTACAAGGAAACATATCTCCGAACGGCTTATGGCATTTTTGGCTTGATATATGCCATATAATTCATTACTTTTCCTATAAATCTCCGATTCCGGAGAATTTATATATTTGGCAGGACCACCTTTCAGATCCCTCCCACCAAATGCAATTACTTTGCCGGCGGAATTAAGTATCGGATATATTACACGGCCACGGAATCTGTCATATAAACGGCCCTCTTTACTTTCACCAACAAGCCCTACCGCTTTAAGCACATTTAAATCATAGCCGGCTTTCACTGCCTTTTCCACAAGATCGTTTGCTTTGTCTATTGCATAACCGAGACGGAACTTTGTGATTGCCTCATCAGTGACACCACGCTGATAAAAATACTGAAGGCCTATATTTCGACCCTCTTCTGTTTCATTCATATTTTGAATGAAAAGATTCATTGCCCACTCATTGACCACTAGCATTGCTTCGCGTTCCGATTGCTGTCTGCGCTCCTCGTCAGTAAGTTCACGTTCCTCAACCTTTATGCCATATCTGTTCGCAAGGTGTAGAAGAGCGTCATGATAGGAGAGGCCCTCCTTTTCCATTATGAAATTCAAAGGAGAGCCACCTTTATGACATGAGAAACAATAACAGAAATTACGGCTTCGGTTAACAGAGAAAGAAGGGGTGCGCTCATTATGAAAAGGGCAGAGCCCCATATAGTTGGATCCACGCCTTGTGAGATGAACATAGTCGCTTACTACCTCTACAATATCAGCCGTGGCTTTTATTTTCTCTACTGTGGCTTTGTCTATCATTTACGAGAATAATGCATATATGTCTTACGTCATTAAGACGTTCTGCATCACGATTTGCTCTTGATGTGGTCAAGAATATGGTGTATCTTCTCATTTGTTGATACACGTGTCGGGACAAGGGGCAGTCGCAGTTCATTTTCCATCATGCCCAATGCATTCAATGTGCATTTCACACCTGCAGGATTTCCATCCACAAACAGGAGTTTAAAAAGTTCCGTAAATGAGAAGTGTATTTTAAGAGCCTTCTCATGCTCCCCGTCAAGACAGAGTCTTACCATCTTCCCGAACTCTTTAGGAAAAGCATTCCCTATCACTGAAATTACCCCCACAGCACCCATTGCCATCAAAGGATATGTGATACCATCATCTCCACTCACAACTTGAAATGTGTCCGGCTTGAATTTTATTATCTCTTCAATCTGAGGCAAATTGCCCGATGCTTCTTTAATTCCGATTACATTTTTCGCATCATTTGCAATTCTCAATGTGGTCTCCGCCGTCATATTAACTCCGGTACGTCCCGGAACATTGTATAATATCACGGGAAGGGGAGAGGCTTCGGCTATTGCCATATAATGGCGGTAAATACCTTCTTGCGAGGGCTTGTTGTATGAGGGAACTACCGATAAAACCGCGGAGAAACCCTCAAAGTCTCCTGTCTGCAATTCATTTACAACGGCCATGGTATTATTCCCTCCGCATCCCAATACCAATGGGACACGTCCATTGACCTTATTGCGGATGAATTCCTTCACATCCTGACGTTCTTTTTGAGAGAGTGTGGGAGTTTCACCGGTGGTGCCAAGCACTACAAGGTAATCAACCTTTGATTCTATCTGAAAATCAATGAGACGACATAACGAATCGTAATCTATCGATTTATCTGACTTGAACGGTGTGACTAACGCAACACCCAGTCCCTGCATTTTGAAAGTGTCCATAGGTAGTGATAAATATTTCGGAGAAAGGTTTTTCTCCACAAAATTAACAATAAAATCAATTCTTTGCAAATCAATCCATATAAAAAATGTGAATGGAATTATAACCATACGGATACACAATATTATAAAAGATAATGACGTTATAAATTGATAGGTGGATATCCGGAAATCACCGGTGCCATATTGAGTTTTTCCACAACTGACAGAATTATATGAAAAGCGGAATTTTGATGATTCTCCTGATGACAATCAGTACTGTAGCAAACGCTGCCGGGTTGTTGTTAAGCGGCACCTCAAAAGAGGTGATTACTGTTGTTCCCGACAAAAATACCGGATTGGACGAAATATATGTGGTATATGAATCCTCCGGACTTTCCGCTGTTTTTGATTATACAGGATTATCGAAACCTGTATGGTATCGTTACAGTAATCTCGGTGGAGGTTTTGCTGAACAGATAGCAGATGTGATTAATGATGGCTCATTATCAACTATAAATAATATTTCAGCAGGCTATGGATATATAATAGAATGTGGGGATAAACGATTCTATTATTACATTCTGGATTATTCAAAGCATCAATTGAACCTTGAGGCAATAGATATTGCACCTGAGCAAGATTGCTCGTCAACAATTCTAAATATACGTGGAGAAGGTTCCCCATTGGTGTATTACACCATAAATGGGCAACAACGTTCACTTGACCGGGAGTTGACTCTTCACTATGATACCGAGGAATGGGATGAGGCCACAAAACAGTTTGTTAAAGTAAACGCTACCAAGAATATATCAAATTTCAGCAATCACATAAATATAACGCCGGCCACATATTGCAGCACATATTTCACATTGACAGGTGATAGATTTCTCCGCCAATGGGGAATGGAGGAGAAAGTGGAAAGCAGTGTTATGAACCCTGTTGCAATTGAAGTAAGGGCATTCGCAGAGCAGGAAGACAGAGAATCCGGAGGTAATGACGCTGAAGACAACAAAAGCAATGAGATTCAATCCCCCGGAGGCGATCTCGGTGGTTCCGCTCCGGCAGTCATTGATTTTTACGCATTCGGCACAGAGGCTGTGATACATAATGAATGGCAGATGTCCAGTGATCCTGAATTTGAGAATATCACATATCGCATTACTGAACGTGACTTGAATTTCACATTCCGTGACGAAGGAACTGTATATGTAAGGTTTGTAGGAAGCAATGCTGACGGCTCTTGTGAATCTTATAGCGATACATTTACAGTTAGCATCGGGGCTTCTGAACTGTATTGCCCCAATGCGTTCTCCCCGGGAGCAAGCGAAGGGGTTAATGATGAATGGAAAGTGAGTTATAAATCTCTGGTGGATTTTAAATGCTGGATTTTTGACCGTTATGGCACTCAGATGTGTTATTTCGATGATCCATCAAAAGGTTGGGATGGGAAATATAGAGGGAAATTAGTGAAACCGGGAGTTTACTATTATGTGATTCAAGCCACCGGTTCTGAAGGTAAAAAATATAAAAAGAGCGGTGATATAAATATCGTACGATATAAAACTTATTCCGGCAGTTCATTTACTGAATAAATGAAGAAAGGATGAAGGTGAAAATGACAAAAAAGACTGATAAAAATAATAACATCATTATAAAAAGAGAACTTGACGGCTGGGAAAGTGTGGACGTATATGGAGCACGTGTCCATAATCTAAAGAATATAGATGCCACTTTCCCTCATAATAGTCTTTGTGTTGTCACAGGGCTTAGCGGAAGTGGTAAATCATCTTTGGCTTTCGATACGATTTTTGCCGAAGGTCAAAGACGCTATATCGAGACGTTTTCATCTTATGCACGTAATATGATGGGGTCTCCTGAACGTCCGGACGTTGACAATATAACAGGACTTAGTCCGGTAATATCCATTGAACAGAAGACAATAAATAAGAATCCACGAAGCACAATAGGAACAGTAACCGAGATATATGACTTCTTCCGTCTTTTATTTGCGAGATTAGGCGAAGCAAGAAGTTATGTATCAGGGAAACCAATGGTAAAATATACATCCTCTCAGATAATAGATCTTATTGAGAAGGAATATGACAATAAGAAGATTTATGTCATGACTCCGTTGGTTAAGAACCGGAAAGGTCATCATAAGGAACTGTTTGAGAAATTAAGAAAAAAAGGATATCTCAACGTTCGCGTAGATGGTGAAATACTTCCTATCACCTACGGAATGCGTCTTGACAGATATAAGAATCATTCCGTGGAACTTGTAGTGGATCGTATGAGGGTAAACAGCGCATCCCACGAACGGTTGAGGGAATCGGTTGAGAATGCTTTGAAACAAGGGCAGAAATTAATGATGGTGTGCGATGCCGATTCCGGTGAAGCGAAATATTACTCACAACTGCTGATGGATGCAGAGAATGGAATATCTTATCCTGAACCTGCACCACACAGTTTCTCATTCAACTCCCCGCAAGGTGCTTGCCATCAGTGCAAAGGTCTCGGTACAGTAAGCCTTCTTGATAAAGAGAAGATTATGCCTGACATGAAGAAATCTATATCGCAGGGAGGTATCGCACCACTAGGAAGGGCCAGGAATTCTCTTATCTTCTGGCAAATAGATGCCGTCTGTCATAGACATGATTACACTCTTGAAACGCCCCTTGAGTCAATGTCTGATGAATGCCTGAATGAAATACTATACGGCTGTGTGGGAACCATCAAGATTAATAGCGGAAACTCTGGATTGAACCGTGTCGGAGTAACTTATGATGGTATTGCAAGATATATTGAAATGCAACTGGATGAGGATTCCGGTGCGGCTGCAAATAAATGGGGAGGACAGTTTTTCTCACCCTCTGTGTGTCCTGAATGCAATGGTCGTCGTTTAAACAAAATCGCACTTAACTTCTTTATTTCAGATAAGAACATAAGCGATGTTTCAAGAATGGACATCGCTCAGTTATACGAATGGACAAACGGTCTGGAAGATAAGATAGATCCGCGTAAACGGGAAGTAGCAACCGAAATACTCAAAGAGATACGCACACGATTGAAATTCCTCATAGATGTTGGGTTGGAATACTTGTCGATGGATCGTGGCAGTGCAACTCTTTCAGGTGGCGAAAGTCAACGTATTCGTCTTGCCACTCAGATAGGATCGCAACTCGTAAATGTGCTTTATATTCTAGATGAACCATCCATTGGATTACATCAGCGGGATAACCATCGGCTTATAAATAGCCTCAGACAGTTAAGGGACAACGGCAATTCAATTATTGTGGTTGAACACGACAAGGACATAATGCTTGCTTCGGATTGGATTGTAGACATCGGTCCCGGAGCAGGCGTGAATGGGGGAGAGGTGGTGTTTCAAGGTCCCCCGTCTGATTTGAAAGATTCCGCTACATTGACATCCGATTACATATTAGGAAAACGGGAAATCGCAATTCCTGATAAAAGACGACCGGGAAACGGCAAGGAGATCATAATCACGGGAGCATGTGGCAATAATCTGAAAGATGTGGATATGCATCTTCCACTCGGAAAATTTGTGTGTATTACAGGAGTCAGCGGAAGCGGGAAATCATCTCTGATCAATGGGACACTGCACCCTATTATAAGTAAAAAATTATACCGTTCACAACAAGATCCGTTACCTTATAAGACAATATCCGGTGATGAGAATATTGACAAGATAGTAACAGTGGATCAATCCCCGCTCGGCCGCACACCACGCTCAAATCCGGCCACATACACAGGTGTATTCACTGATATCCGAAAATTGTTTGTCGGACTCCCTGATGCCAAGATTCGTGGATATAAACCCGGGAGATTCTCATTCAACGTTGCAGGTGGCAGATGCGAAGTGTGCAAAGGACACGGATACAGAACCATTGAAATGAACTTTCTTCCCGATGTACTCGTCCCTTGCGAGGAATGTCATGGTAAAAGGTATAACAGAGAGACACTTGAAGTCAGATACAAAGGGAAATCCATAGCGGATGTTCTGGACATGACCGTCGATCAGGCGGTGGATTTCTTTGCAAGCCAACCGATAATATTGCGAAAAATAAAGGTGCTCCAAGATATTGGATTGGGTTATTTAAGACTCGGACAACCCTCTTCCACACTTTCCGGTGGGGAGAATCAACGTGTGAAATTAGCAACTGAATTGGCTAAAAGAGATACCGGAAATACACTTTTTATTCTTGACGAGCCAACCACAGGATTACATTTTGAAGATATAAGAGTATTAATGAAAGTAATCAACAGGCTTGTTGATAAAGGTAATACAATGGTCGTCATAGAACATAATCTTGATGTCATCAAATGTGCTGACTATATAATAGACATCGGTCCGGAAAGTGGTCGGGGAGGAGGTAGGATAATAGCCGAAGGAACCCCGGAAGAGATAGCGAAGAAAGACACTCCAACGGCATCATTCCTACGTGAAGAAATTAATGCCTGATATATGATTCCATTCAGAATTATTAGATTGAGATTACAATATATCCACAACAACAATTCTGAAGCCCATCATCAAATATGTGAGTCAGAACAACTAAGTTATTCTGACTCACATATTTATAAGCATTTGCCTGTAAACACAGTCTATATCTTCACTCCTTCATAAATAAGCATAAGCTGCTTCTCAAGAGTTTTGAGATCATACCCTCCCGTGCAAGGCATTCCCGCATAAGCCGCTCCAAGATACGTATTCTCAATAGTATGAGCCAGTAAATCTGCATCTACCTCTTTGATCTCACCAGTTGCTATAGCCTTCTCAATCTCTTTCTTCCATATTGAACATTCCTGTTCATACCATTCCCCGGCATGTTTCAATGACCCCCGGATAACATTGTAACAAGACATCTGCACATTGACAAGTGCCCGGTTAATATTGGAAATACCAAGTCTCTTCCAGTAACGTTGCTCTTTTATCAATACGTTAATGAATTCTGCAATGGTATTCTTAAGAGTGCGATCCTCATTATCAGGGAGTGATGTGAGAGTGTTTTGACGGAATACAAACAACTCTACTGCCTCACGGAAAAGATTCTCCTTATTATTAATATGATACATCACTGCACCATGACTCATTCCGGTAACCTTCTCAATCTCCCGCAATGTTACTTCTGCATAAGGCTTCTTTGCAAAAAGCCGCATTGCATATGTCAGCAATTTCTGTTTTGACCGTTCTCCCTTCTGTTGCATTTTATATAAAGGCAATGAGTTCAGATCTTGATTTACATTTCCTCTTCTTCGCCAAAATCAAATCCGGATTCTATCTCTTCATCATTGAATCCTTCATCCCCATAAAATTCAAGATCTATTTCATCCGACATCGGCTGTTTTGATTTCTGATTAGTGTTAGGCAAAGGCTCCTCTATGGGCATAATCTGCACCGGTGCATTGCCTGCCCTCTTGATACAAGAGGGCTTGTCAACGGATTGTCCGAAGATGACTTCCTTCAATTCCATGAATAATTCCCGGTCAGATTCATTATCATAACGGAATGAAAGTTTCTCTCCTTCATCCTCAATAAGTTCTGACAACGTTGTGTCATTCATCTTGTAATCGTCCTGATCTGAAAGTGAACTCCTGCCTGAGATGGTAATCTCTTTTTCCCGTTGCCAGTTATCATCACATATAAAGAAACTGTCTTCATATTCATCTTTATAACCTACACAATCAAGCACGCATTGTCGAAGATCCATGAAAGTGGCATCCGGGTCAATGTCTATCACTCTGAGAAAGTCGTTCACCTCCTCCGACATAATCTTAAAACGGTAAATCATAATCAGTGTCTTGAATTAAAGATGAATATTAGGGATATCCGATAGAAAGAGAGGAGAATAAAAAACATTCATTCTTTTCTGCATGACTGTTATGTCACATCGTAAAGAATGAATGTTATATGAAAGAAATTAAGTTAATCATTACTTGATGATATCATAACGCTTGAATACTTTACGAATGGCATCCAGAGAGCGTGTCACCTGATCTTTAGTATGTGTCGCCATCAGTGAATAACGTATCAGCGTGTCATGAGGTGCTACAGCCGGTGTAACAACAGGATTTACAAACACACCCTCGTCAAGAAGATCTTTTGTCACTTGGAAAGTCTTGTAATCATCCCTGATGAAAAGCGGAATAATTGGTGTGGAAGTATTCCCGATTTCACATCCCATCTCCCGGAAATTGTCAAGGGCATAATTGGTGATTTCCCAAAGATGTTTCTGTCGTTCAGGCTCAGAAATTATGATATCAAGAGCAGCATCAGCCGCTGCAGTCGCTGCAGGTGTTATACTCGCTGTAAAAATATATGAACGTGAGTGATGACGGAGGAAATTTGTAATTTCCTTATCAGTCGCCACAAATCCACCTAATGAAGCAAACGACTTGCTGAATGTCCCCATTATGAGATCAACATCATCTGCCACACCGAGGTGATGGCAAACACCACGTCCACCCTCACCGAACACGCCAAGACCATGTGCCTCATCTGCCATCACTGATGCGTTATATTTCTTGGCAAGTTCTACAATTTTACGCATATCAGCCACATCACCTTCCATTGAGAATACTGTGTCTGTGACTATGAGTTTAATTTTGTCAGGGTCACAACGTTGCAATTGCTTCTCAAGAGAATCCATATCGTTGTGCTTGTATTTCAAATAATTTGAAAAAGACAAACGACGTCCTTCAATTATGGACGCATGATCCTGCTCATCAAGAATTATATAATCTTCACGTCCAGTCAGTGTCGATACAACTCCCAGATTCACACCGAAACCGGTGGAATAGAGCATAACGTCTTCTTTGCCGATATAATCAGCTATACGTTCTTCAAGACGTTTGTGAATGTCAAGAGTACCGTTCAGGAAGGGTGAGCCTGCCATTCCGGTTCCATATTTCTTTGTGGCTGCCACCGCTGCCTCTATTACTTTGGGATGGTCCGTAAGACCCATATATGAGTTGGAACCAAACATAAGCACTTTTTCCCCATTCATCAACACTTCCGTGTCCTGATGAGAATCAATCTCACGGAAATAGGGGTAAACACCTGCTGCTTTGGCCTTTTGAGGCGCGTCGTAACGTGCCAACTTTTCTTGTAATGGCTTCATATTATATGAGTTTCAGCATATTACCTTAGCATTACTGCTAATAATGGAATTATACTGTACTTTGTTTGCGTCTTAATCAGAGTACAAAGTTAATAAATATTCTCGTTTTGTGAAAATTATTTAAAGAAATTTTCAATTATGAAGTATTAAAAGTTGAGTCTCATGAGCCCGGCATCATTTATGATTCAATCTTATCTTTTTCTTTCATGTCATCTTCCTGTTGTGATGTCAGAGCGCCCTCTGCATGACTGACTGGCCAATCTGAATGGTCGGGATTCGATCGCACATCCATTTTATATCTCGGCAAAAGGAATAACCATGTAGTGATGCAAAAAGGTCCTGTAAGTGTAGGGAGTCCAAATGGCTCCATCAATGAATTCATACCGGCCTGTATGAAAAATGTGGCTATTATGCCTGCGATACACCATAAGGCTGACCTCCAATTCACTTGATAAAATGTCATGCCTAATGCAATACCTGTAAGTACCGGGCTGAAACAATATAATCCGTTTGCCAATGAATGGGGATCGGCTCCATATAAATAACCTAATGCCAGAGATAATGCTGATGCGATTGCTGCCCAAATGGCAGCCCAATAACTGCATATGGACAAACCGGCAAGGAAGAATATTCCCGTAACCCATGAATCAATAAGAAACACCTGTGATATTCCCTTTAGCCAATAGGTTATGAGTTGAGTCAAATCAGGGACACCCGAGGAAACGAAGGTACTGTCAAGTGTTGGTGAAGACAATCCATATTCAGGAAGACCGTGAAGAGTTTTGGCACAAAGAAGAAACATCCATGTCATGAAAACAAATGGGAAAGTCAATGAGTTGGCTTTCCACGGAGCCATTACATTGTTGAATCCTCTACGCACCCAGGTGGTACACATGGCACATATTACCAATGCAACCCACATAAGCAATGTCTCATCGAAGAATGTAGGGAATGCACATCCGACAAGAGTGCCGTTGAATCCCCATAAACCATTCTCTCCATCACTGCGATGTTTCCCTATCACCATTCCGGAAAGGGTGGAAGACAAACATCCGACAAGAGCCCCCCAACCCACCTGTGGAATTCCACATTCCACTGATCCCCAAAAGATTCCGGCAACAAACAATAATCCTGTCCATGCACTGTTCTGGAACATTACTTGTCCTATGCCTCTAAAAACGCTTCTAGTGAGAGTGTAAAAACTACTCAAATCATCAGTTTTGTCCATAATATAAATCTTTTAGGGTTTTGTTCCGATTTATCGCCACGGGAATTCAGGTGGGATGGGCACTCCTTTTACTGCCATTCTCACTTTGGAACAGAACTCCCTGACCACTCTTTTTACGGGATCCGGCTCCATTCCCAATACTTTAAAAAGAACGCCGGCATTATTGGGAAGATGTGTTATTCCAGCGGCCAATTGACGTTCCCGGTCTATGAAAGCCTCAGTATTGTTATATATTTCCTCGGCTTTATCCGGCGGAGTCATAACAATTACATTCGCAAATACATCATATTTGCCCATGCACCCGGCGAGCCTTATATCCCTTTCTTTAGGAGTTATTACAAATTTCTCGCGAAAAAGTCCTGTACCATCCGGACGCATTCCGTTAGAGCATACAGACAATATATCATATTTAAAAAGTTCGTTATTGTGATATTTCCTCCCGGGCATATAGATCTCTGAATAAAAGGCGGTGGCTGTAGGATGTATAGTCATTACAGTATCACAGATGAATCTTGTGTTCTCACATGGGATGATTGTTTCGGGAAGAAACTCAAGATATCCATTCTCCTCCACGTCTATATGCTGGATCATTCCGGAATAGTTATACTTCATCTTTGCCAGTTTTGTAGATGCTCCTGTCGACACAAAAGCCATGGCACCTTTTCTGACGGTTATATTCTGGCAATAACGGTCACCATCCACATTCGGACCACCTGATGAAAGAATGTAGACGCACGGCATATCAGGAAGTTCCTCATCGAAGTATAGTTCCTGTTGTACGATTAGTGGTGCCCTTCGGTCGAGTTCTCGTAGAATTGAACGCCCCTCGCCATTGAGTTCAAACCCGAGATTGAGATAACCTCTCTTTCCCGGACATCCCACATATACTGCTTTGGGCTCTTCAAGATAAGGTCTCATTTCCCTTGCATGGGAAAAGTCAACCTCAGGGGAATCGCTGAATTCTCTTTTCAGATTGGTCTTGAACATGGTTGTGACTTTATTTGGAGTGTTGAGTGTTATTTATCAAAAAGAGCCATTTTATGAATCAGGTCTATCAGTTCATCAATACCTTCCCCCTTCAGGGAGTTTGTAAAGACAAAAGGTTTACCCGGGCGCATCAGTCTGCTGTCATGGTCCATAACTTCAAGAGAAGCGCCTACATAAGGGGCAAGATCCGTTTTATTGATTACCAGGATATCGCTCTGCGAGATTCCGGGACCATCCTTGCGGGGAATCTTATCGCCTGCAGCCACATCTATCACATAGATGAAGAAGTCTACAAGGGCAGGGGAGAAAGTGAGTGTAAGGTTGTCGCCACCTGATTCAATGAAGACAATGTCCGCATCAGGGAATTTTGCTTCCATCTCTTCCACAGCAGCAATATTCATAGAAGGATCCTCACGAACTGCAGTATGTGGACACGCACCGGTTTCCACACCTATGATACGGTCCTCCATAAGGACTCCTTTCAGTGTCTTACGAACGTGTTTGGCATCCTCAGTGGTGACAATATCATTTGTGATGATAAGCACTTTCAATCCCTTTTCCATCAATTTGGGGGTAATTGCCTCAATTAAGGCTGTTTTACCGGAGCCGACAGGCCCTCCAATCCCTATTCTACAGGTACTCATATTATTTAAGTCTTTATGTTGTGTGGATAAAAAATTCAGTTCTTCAGATAAGTCTAACTCATGAACATTCTCATATTCCCTTTTTCATGAAGGGAAGCCATAATATCCATTTCCGGCACAAAACAATGAATCTCCTCGAGCGTCATATCTTTCACAGATTCATAAATTTCATCTGCCTCCTCCGAGAGTTTGTAAAGTATTCTCTGAGTGTCATAGTGTGAGACTCTCACGCATCGGAGTGCCGCTCCGAGAATCATATTTACAACTCCATATTGGTGAGATGCAAAAAGAGATTTCTCATCCAGTCCGGCTTCCGCGAATGCTATTCCCTGCGCCACCGGGAATGATCCCGGTGTGGTTTCACTGTTGATGTCTTCAAGAAATTGATTGGAGAAATCGGATGGAAAAAGTCTGATTATAAGTTCAGCCAGTTTTTTACCCATTCTTCTGAGCATCAGTCTTGCTTCATCGTTCATTTTGACCATCATAAGTGAGCGGTCAATCTCTTTTATAGTGTTTAGGTCTTTTTTCTTGGAGGCTCTGTAAGCTAGCAATGCACATACTCCATCGGTATAAGCACCTTGCAGAGCGGCAGAACGGGCATATTCTTCCAATGAATCCGCGTCATGCACAAGACCTTCATAAGATGCTGTCTCCAATCCGTTTGAAAACGAAAACGTACCGACAGGGAATGCAGAGTCACTGAATTGAATCAGATAAGATAGCCGGGAAATGGATTTAGCCATGCTTCAGTCGATATTAACAGTGTGGATAGTGTGTGTGTTCAGGATCATCTGCACAATTGTTATTGCAGTGACAAGATTCTGTCCGGTGATTATCATGTGAATGATAATGCATATTACCTTCCGCATCGATATGAGCGTGCATACCTGAATCTCCATGTATGTGGGAGTGGCTTTCGTGACCTGCGCCACCGAACAGTCTTCTGATCTCATGGGGCGCAAGATAAGGTATCGCCTCTGTTGCTTCCTGGAATTCAAATGTAATGTCCTCCAGATGATGAGTCTCCATGACTGATAACATTACTTTCTTATCAACAGTGAGAGGAACATAAACCTTTGTTCCCTTAACCACAGCCGGCCAATGTTGATTCCCTATCGCGTGTCCCAACTCAACTGAGATACGAATCATCTCTTCCGCAGACTTGTCTTTTATTGCTGAAAGATCAATTACTAGAACAGGTGATAAATCAAGACGTAAAACTATCGCTTTCCGTTCTTCAGGATTATAATATAATATATCACCGTCAATAATTTGGGAATGGCGTTTCAGAGCGACAGGATATTCGTTCCCTTTATCGCTTTTGGCAAGGAATCGGCTTTTTTGAGCCGTCCATTGGTCAAGATAAAGTGATTCTATATCTGCATTATGCAATCTTTCATGCCATTCAGTAGAGTGCAAATTTCCTATAACGTTGGTAAAAACTGTCATAAATGGTGTGTTTTTAATTAATGACTCCTCCGGAGATTTAAGATTTCTGAGGAGGAGTCACTGAATAATTTGAATTAACTAAACCAATATAGTTGAGACAATGGCAATTCTTTTGCCGGCGGCACTGTAGCAAGAACACCGTCAACATAAACGTTGAATGTTTCCGGATCCACCTCAATCTTGGGCATGGCTGTGTTACGGAGCATATCAAGTTTGGTAATCTGACGACATCTATGCACCGGGTAAACCATAGATTCAAGTCCGAGTTTCTCTTTGATTCCGTTTTGGTGTGCAACCTGAGACACGAAAGTGACTCTTGTCTTGGCAAGTTCCTTACCGTACTGACCGTACATAGGTCTCAATATCTTTGGCTGCGGAGTTACAAGAGAAGAGTTCGGGTCTCCCATGTCTGCCCAGTTGATAAGACCTCCCTTAATCACATATTTAGGTTTGGTGGCGAAGAATTGCGGTTCCCAAAGCACGAGGTCTGCCATTTTCCCTACTTCTATAGAGCCAAGCAAATCCGAGATTCCATACGTTATCGCTGGATTTATTGTAATCTGGGCAAGGTAACGAAGGACACGGAAATTATCATTCTGATCGGAATCCTCCATCAGTTTTCCTCTCACTTGTTTCATATATGAAGCCATCTGGAAAGTTCGCATGAAAGATTCACCAACACGTCCCATTGCCTGAGAGTCAGAGGAAACCATTGAAATAATACCCAAATCGTGGAATATATTTTCTGCGGCTTGTGTTTCAGGGCGCACACGGCTTTCTGCAAATGCTACATCTGAGGGGATATTTGGATTAAGATTATGACATACCATAATCATGTCAAAAAGTTCAGCCTGGGAATTCACACCAAAAGGCAGTGTGGGGTTAGTGGAAGATGGAAGTACATTTGCCATTGAAGCAACCTTTAGAAGGTCCGGAGCATGGCCTCCACCTGCACCTTCAGTATGATATGAATGGACTGTACGGCCATCTATTGCAGCAATTGAGTCTTCCACATAACCACTCTCATTAAGTGTGTCAAGGTGAAGCGCAACCTGCACATCCCATCTGTCTGCAGAATCACATACCGCACGCAATGCGGCCGGTGTAGTTCCCCAATCCTCATGAATCTTGAAACCGCAGGCTCCCGCAATTATCTGATCATCAAGAGTCTCTGCTACTGAAGAGTTTCCTTTGCCAAGAAATCCGACGTTGATAGGGAGTCCTTCTGCCGCATTGAGCATCTGCTCAATGTTCCATTTACCTGCTGTAATAGTTGTCCCATTTGTTCCGTCAGTAGGACCGATTCCTCCTCCAATTAAAGTTGTTATACCATTTGAAAGGCAGTTAAGGGCTTGTTGCGGTGATGCAAAATGGACGTGTCCATCAATACCTGCAGCCGTAAGAATGAGATGTTCACCTGAGATAGCATCAGTGGACGGACCTGTTACAAGCGTAGGTGTCACACCCTTCATTATATTTGGATTACCGGATTTGCCGATACCAACAATCTTACCGTCTTTTACGCCTACATCGGCTTTTACAACACCTAGAACCGGATCAAGAATGGTCACATTGGTGATAACCAAATCAATAGAACCTCCATCTGAGGTTACTGTATTGGCAAGTCCCATACCGTCTCGAAGAGTTTTTCCTCCACCGTATACCACTTCATCACCATATACTCGCAAATCCTTTTCAATCTCGACATAAAGGTCCGTATTTGCCAGACGAATCTTATCTCCTACAGTAGGGCCGAAAAGATTGTAATATTCTTGTCTTGAAATCTGTGCCATTTTTCTTCTACTTTTTAATTTCACCTTCGGTATATTCACTCTCTGCCTCGTCTTCTGATATGGACTTAAATCCATATTTCTTCATACGTCTGACAGCACGCTCTTTAACAGGATAATATGTCGGTTTGTCTTCATAACCTGCATATCCATTTGTGAGGTCGTTGAATCCTATTATGCGACGCTTACCGTTGAAGTCAACAACTTCCACTTCCTTTGATTCTCCCGGTTCAAAACGAATGGCAGTGGTAGCGGGGATATTAAGATGTGTGCCAAAACAAGCCTCGCGGTCAAATTCCAGATATCTGTTAACTTCAAAGAAATGGAAATGAGATCCAACCTGTATGGGACGGTCTCCAGTATTGTGGACAGTAACTTTTACGGTTCTGCGATCGGTATTAAATTCAATCGGATCTGACTTTAGAATTGCTCCACCTACAGGAACATATGATGATGGAGTGAATGCAGGTGTATTTGGATAGCATATTGCCGGTCTTCCTTGAAAGATGCCGTCAGGTGTCTTATAGGAGTTCATGTCAGATTGACATGATTTATCTTCTGTATTACTCATGATAGTTCGGAGATTTTCTTCGTGTGTGATGTGTTTTTCACCAACATGAAGTGTGTGTTTATAATAAAATTAAAATAGATGGAGAGAATTCTCAATAGGGAAAGATATAATCGTTCTATTTAATCGGGGAATGAATAGAAACGAGTCTTGAGCCATCTGTGAATACGGCTTCCACTTGTAGAAGATGAATCATGTCTGCCACTCCGGGCATAACCTGCTCTTTTTTAAGTACATTAGCAGCATCGTGCATGACTTCTTCAACTGATTTACCTTCACGGGCACCTTCTAATGCACAGGAAGTGATGTAAGCGATTGATTCGGGATAATTCAGTTTCAATCCTTTGTTCAGACGACGTTCAGCAATCAGCCCGAGAGTGAGAAGTTTTAATTTGTCTTCTTCTTTTGGTGTTAAATGCATAGTATGAAGAATTAGATGTTAACGACGTAAAGTACCAATGACATGATTTCATCTGAAATCTTTATCTATAACGTATTTTGTCATATTGCCTTACAATTTTAATAACACATCAGATAAAAAAGTGTTCTCTGATCAGCGTGAAAAAAAATAGTCGTCAATAATATAATCATAAAAAAGGTTAAGGTATAGGAGACAACCTTGCAAGAGTGTTTTAAATTCTGTAACTTTGTGCTGATTATAGACAGTAATGCGGGCATCAGTTGTGAGGATACAATTTGTTGCTCGTTGATTGTATGACCTGAAATTGAGATTTATTTCTCATAATTAGAATGGAAATGAGACTGAAACTGAAACATATTTTAGGATGGTCAATGGCTTCATTGCTGGCAGTTATGATATCAATGCCGATCGATGTCAATGCCAAATCATCCAGATCATCAAAATCAAATACTACACATTCTTCAAAAAAATCAAAAAAATCATCCAGCAAGTCATCTAATAAATCATCAGGCAAAAATTCCGGAGCCGCCGAAAAGAAAAAATCCCGTAAAGAAAAACCACAGACTCCTGCTCCTGCTCCTAAAAAAAGCACTTCCACTACCAAACGTTTCTCCAATGCTTCTGCACCTGCTCCGGAAAAGGCAAACAATGACTCGTTAACTTTAGCGGTCAACAAGGAGATTCTTAAGGTTGTTCCGGAGAATGTCAACCCCGGTGGTCTGCGTGTAAATTCAGTTTCACTGAATGACAGGAATAGAGCGGCGGATGTAAGACTAAACGAGAATTTCACATATCTTCCTATAAGTCAGGATCTGATTTCTAAGTTTTCAAGTGCAACCAAACGTGCGTTACCGGACTCTTTGAGAAGTTATAAAGTTAATTTCTCAGTAGGTTCGCATCCATTGTCATATTATTCCAAAAAAATTGACAAACTGCCTGAGAAATATCGCAAGAATATTCCATTTGTAGTAGAAACAGATCCTTATGCCACTCCTACAAAAGGTATGGAGAATGATATAGTGGCGATGTGGCATTCACATGGACGCTATTTTAAAAACGGAGGATGGGCATGGCAACGCCCATTGCTATATGAGACATTGGAAGATACATATACGATGAGTTATGTATTGCCTTACATAGTGCCAATGCTTGAAAATGCAGGCGCCTATGTTATGTTGCCGCGTGAACGTGATGTGAATAAACACGAAGTGATTGTAGATAATGACATTAATGTAGAGGGGAACTTATTCTCACAACCTTATTACAAAGAAAAAACAGGTTCAAAAAAATGGACTACCGGGGAGGGTGACGGTTTTATCTATGATTTACGAACATTTCGTGACACCGAGAACCCTTTTGAAGCAGGCACATATCGTGAAACAAAGACAATAAAGACGGGAAATCCGAGCGTTGCCGCCTGGTATGCAGATATTCCTGCCAATGGAGAATATGCGGTATATGTCAGTTATAAGACACTGCCCAACAGCACTGCTGACGCACGCTATACGGTTAATTATTCCGGTGGTTCACGTGAGTTCAAGGTTAATCAGACAATGGGTGGAGGAACATGGATTTATCTCGGGACTTTCCCATTTGAGGAAGGATATAGTGATGAAGAGCCGGTTGTGACTCTTACCAACATATCTTCAACTGCCGACAAAGTTCTGACTGCCGATGCCATTAAAATTGGCGGAGGAATGGGGAATATAGAACGAAGTACAAGCCGCAGGGATGTAACCCAGAATTCTTCAGAGCCTTTGGAGGATATTGAAGATGAAATGTCGGAAGATGATGTTGACGCTTCTGATTACTCAGCGGACAGAACTCCAACCGCTCCTAAAGCATCAACATCCAAATTCTCCACTTCCGGACTTCCAAGATTTCTTGAAGGAGCACGATATTGGATGCATTGGGCTGGTATTCCGGAGAGTGTATATTCTCCTTATCATGGCAATGATGATTATAAGGATGATTATACCGGCAGAGGTCATTGGGTGAATTATCTTGCCGGTGGCTCACGCGTTTTACCAAATAAAAAAGGTCTTAACATACCTGTTGACGTTACTATGGCATTGCATTCCGATGCAGGTAAACGTTCGGATGACAGTGTGGTAGGGACACTAGGTATATATTATACAAACGGAGGTGCCTCTTATTCTGACGGAACACCCAGAATGAACTCACGCCAACTCACTGACCTTCTCATGCGTCAGATAACAGGTGATATCCGTCAGACATTCGAACCTAAATGGACCCGACGTTCAATGTGGGATAAATCATATCTTGAAGCACGGGTACCGGAAGTTCCTACAGCATTGATAGAACTTATGAGCCACCAGAATTTCGGTGATATGCAGTATGGTCTTGATCCTTCATTCAGATTTATAGTTGGACGTTCCATCTATAAGGCTATCGGCAGGTTTGTATCAGAACGCAAAGGACGTGAATTTATAGTGCAACCTCTTCCTGTAAAGGATTTTGCAATTCAGAGAAAAAATAAGAATCATTACCGTTTGTCTTGGGAGCCGAGAGAGGATAAATTGGAGCCAACGGCAACAGCAAAAAAATATTTGATTTTTGAACGTTCACAAGGTGTTCTCGGATTTAGAAAGATTGCCGAAACATCTTCCAAGCATTATGAAGTAAAGATCAATGACAATGATATCCATTCATTTAAAATTGTAGCGGTAAATGATGGTGGAGTCTCGTTCCCATCAGAAATACTTTCAATAAGGGAATCGTCAGATAACAGCACTCCCGTGTTGATTGTAAATGGTTTCACAAGAGTTTCCGCTCCCGGCATTATTAAGGAGAACGGGAAAGTCGGCTTTGACTCCGAGAATGATTTTGGAGTACCATATATTAGAGATATCTCCTTTTCAGGGCATCAGACTGAGTTCCGCCGTTCCGCCGGTGAGTCATTGGGGCGTTCAAATGGCAATTATATCCAGACTGTTATTGCGGGCAATACATTTGATTATCCAATGATTCATGGCCAATCCATAGCAAAATCGGGTTATGGATTTGTGTCCTGTTCAGTTGGGGCTGTAGAAAATGGGACAGTAAATCTTAATTCATATAAGATAGTGGATCTTATATTAGGTAAACAGAAGGCAACAGTAGTAGGCAATGGGAAAAGTGGGGTTAATTTCCGTGCTTTCCCTGTTTCGTTGCAAAAGGCTCTTCGTTCATTTATCGGGAAAGGTGGAAATCTTCTAGTATCAGGCCAATACATAGCCAGCGACCTTTTTGGAGACAAAAGTTCTCAGGATGATATGGATTTTGCAGAAAATATTCTTGGAGTTGAACCGATTGAAGATGCTCCCCGCACACGTTCCGGTAAAGTCAGAACTACTTTAAGCGGCACTCAGGGGGTACGTGAGAAAACTATAGCATATTCCAATACCCTGAATGAGAAACAATATATAGTAGAAAATCCTGACGCTCTCAAATCAACAGATTCATCTGCACGTCAATTACTTGAATTTACAGACACTGATACTCCTGCAGGATTTTTAGGAAAAAAGGGAAGTTCCCGCAGGGCAGTTCTAAGCATACCTTTTGAGTCAATTATCGAGCAATCGGCCAGAGATGCCCTAATGAAAGATATTCTTAATTCTTTCAAGTAATTTTTATTCCTTACCAGTTAATAATCCAGATATACACTTTACACAATGATAATAACTAAATTTACAAATATAAGTGATCTCCGGCAAACAATATTAAATTCGCCTCTTGAAGAGTTTGTCGGGGTTCATCTTGATGATAGAGATATAGAATACGTTCCTAACGGGTTGGAGCGGCTTGAAAATGTTGCAGGCGATTTAGATTCTTCCCTTACATATTGTCATTATTATGATGTGGATGAAGATGGGAAGGTTTCAAAACATCCTGTGATTGACTATCAACCCGGTTCGGTGAGGGATGATTTCGATTTTGGTCCGTTTGTGGTTTTAAATACCGGGGATGCTTTGGCAGCCTGTGATGCATTGGAATATGCAAACGACAATATTGACGGTGGATGGTATGCACTTCGTCTACAGATTTCAATCGGCAGAATGATAGCCATGATACCGGAATATCTTTATAAGGCAAAAAAGGTGGACTATCGGCGTTCCGGCGAGAAACAGCATGATTATGTGAATCCAAAGGCAACAGAAGTCCAACTTGAACATGAGGCAGATTTCAGTTATTATCTTCAATTGATAAATGCCAAATTACAGGGTGTTGAGACAGTTGATGTGTCCAAAGGAAATTTCCCCGTTGAAGCATCTGTCATTATTCCGGTAAAGAATCGTGTAAATACTATTTCCGATGCTGTCAGAAGTGCACTGGGCCAACAGACCACTTTCCCGTTCAATGTCATTGTTGTAGCCAATCAATGCACAGATGGTACGCTTGAATGTCTTAATTCGTTTGATGATCCACGTTTGATTGTCATTACAATTGGTGATGAGGAGATGTTGGGAATCGGAGGATGCTGGAACCGTGCCATACAATCGGAACACTGCGGACGCTATGCCATACAATTGGATTCAGATGACTTGTATTCTTCTCCTGACACAATTTCCAAAATTGTCAATAAATTCAGGGAAGAAAGATGTGGTATGGTAGTGGGGTCATATACACTAACTGACTTTGAACTGAATCCTATTGGTCCTGGTCTTATTGATCACAAAGAATGGACTGATGAGAATGGTGCTAACAATGCACTTCGCATAAATGGATTCGGGGCACCGAGGGCCTTTTATACACCTTTGATCAGAAACACACTGTTTCCTGATGTTTCTTATGGAGAGGATTATGCAATGTGTCTCAGGATAAGCCGCTCCTACAAAGTAGGGCGAATTTTTGAATCATTGTATAATTGCCGCAGATGGGAAGGGAATAGTGATGCAGACTTGTCGGTTGATCAGGTTAACGCACACAATTATTACAAGGATTTCTTACGTAGTGCGGAGATTGTGGCACGTGTATGCGGAAATGCTGCAAACAATCCTGAAGAATATAGTGAATTCCCATTTGATTTCTCTGATCTTGACGTTGATGACGAAGGTTATGACGATGATCTTGATGATGAAGATTAATTGTTTTATTGTCATTTTTTAGATATATGAGGAGAATATTATGACAAGGTCACATCGTATTCCGGACAATATCAATAATCTGATATCATCATTTGTAATAAATCAATTGCAAGATTGGGATTTATGCAAAAAGAATTATTCCGCACTTGAGAGTGTGGAACGAAGGGAATTGCCTGTAGGTGATTTCCCATCAGCACTACAATTTAATCCCGGAAGAGTAAAATCAACATCAGCAAAGGTTGACAGTAAGTCCATAGAAAACCGTCCATGCTTTTTGTGTGTTGAAAACCGTCCCAAGCAGCAATTATCGGAAACATTAGATGCTGATTTTGAAATTTTGTTAAATCCATATCCAATTTTTCCATTACATTTCACAGTCGTATCAACATCACATATAGCACAATCTCATTGGCCATTACAGATGATACCATTTGTAGAGAAGTTGCGTGGAGTCTGTGCATTTTATAACGGTGCCAAAGCGGGTGCGTCAGCCCCTGACCACTTGCATTTTCAAGGTGTTGCAGATTGTGAACTGCCAATAGTGGAATTAGTGGAGAGATGCCATGACTCAGATTCAGACGGAATGATGAAATCCACAGATTTCGGACTTGACTTACCGTTTGGCTTCTGGAGTTGGGTTATATCTCCGGGATTGGAAGGGATGCAGGGAATTGCCGAAGCAATGAGGTGCAAGGGGTATGACAGAAGTAAGGTGAGTGGATCACCGGAATCTTCACCATTTGTCAGAGATGCGGCCACAAAAGATTTAATTAATGTATTTGTTTGGATTGATGGCAAAGGGAAACTCAGAATTGTAGTAATTCCCCGTTCTGCACACAGGCCAGAATGTTATTATGCAGATGGTCCGGCACAACATACTGTATCTCCCGGAGCCGTTGATATGGCCGGATTGATAATATTACCTGATGAGAAGGATTTTGAGACCATATCTTCAGCAGATTTGAAGCAAATCTATTCTGAAACTGCACTTTCACCAAATGAATTTAATTATTTGGCAGATTTTCTTATGAAATGAAATTAAAAGTAAAAATACTTACTGACGGCTATCCACGTGTAACAATGAATTCCGATTCTTTCATTGTGCATAATGCAATAGTAGGGGAATCATTTCATTGGGAACATTCTGAAACACTGGAATTCAGAGGGGATTACGAAATCAATGGCATGAACCTTTATAATATAATACCATTGGAAGACTATCTTTTATCTGTAATCTCTTCTGAAATGAACCGGGATGCACCTATAGAATTTCTTAAGGCCCATGCTGTTATATCCCGTTCATGGGCTTATGGAAAGATAAAGAAAGTGCATTGCGATAATAATTGCGTTGGAAAAATGATAACGCAAAATGAAATAATTGATTGGCAAGACACATCTGATCATGATGATTGTGATTTATGTAATAATGATCATTGTCAACGTTATCTTGGAATTTCAAGGATAGGGGACAGGTATGAAATATCAGGGAAAGTGATAAGGGAAACAGAGTCTATGATTCTTGTTGATAAATCGGGAGTTGTGGCTGATGCTCGATTCTCAAAGCATTGTGGAGGACACACGGAACTGTTTTCCACTTGTTGGCAAGATACGGATTTTTCATATTTGCAATCATTTGATGATTTATTTTGCGATCTGTCCGATATGAAAAATAACGAACGTGCATTATTCATATCATCAATCTTTAATGATTTCGACATAAATACAAATTTTGAGAACTGGGAGGTTGAGATTGATAAGCAATGGTTGCGTAATAATATCTTAAATAAATTCAGCATCGACACAGGAAAAATAAAGACCATTATCCCTTTGGAGATGTCAAAATCGGGTAGGATTAAGAAATTATTGGTGGACGCTGAAAATCCGTTGACCATAGGAAAAGAATTAATGATAAGAAAGGCACTTTCTGAAACTCACCTGTATTCATCGTTATTTCACATTCAGGATTGTGGTGAAACAATACGGTTGTGTGGCAAAGGCTGGGGGCATGGAGTAGGCCTATGTCAGGTTGGAGCAGCCCGAATGGCTAAAGAAGGAGCCGATTTCCGACAAATACTCAAATATTATTTTCCTGAAACGGAAATAGAATCTATTTCCACGATAGAAAAAGAATAATAATATCAAGTTTTTTTGCTATCTTTGCATTCCTTTATGAAGAATATAAGAAATTTTTGCATTATAGCCCATATCGACCACGGGAAATCAACCCTGGCCGACCGTCTTCTAGAGCGTACAAACACCGTATCAGCAAAAGATATGGAGAATCAGGTGCTCGATGATATGGATTTGGAAAGGGAACGTGGAATCACCATCAAGAGTCATGCAATTCAAATGGATTGGCATCAGGATGGTGAGAATTACACGTTGAATCTTATCGACACTCCGGGACACGTTGATTTCTCTTACGAAGTTTCCCGTTCGATCGCAGCCTGTGAGGGTGCGCTTTTGATTGTCGATGCCTCCCAGGGAATACAGGCGCAGACCATATCCAATCTTTATATGGCTATCGACAATAACCTTGAGATCATACCTGTGATTAACAAGTGTGACCTTGATTCTGCAAATCCGGATGAAGTAGAGGATCAGATTATAGACTTGCTAGGCTGTGATCGTTCTGAAATAATACGTGCAAGTGGTAAGACAGGACAAGGAATAGACGATATATTGAATGCAATAGTGAATCGCGTTCCTTGTCCACAAGGTGATCCGGACGCACCGTTGCAGGCATTGATTTTTGATTCAGTGTTCAATCCATTCCGAGGCATCATAGCATACTATAAGATAGTCAACGGGACCATCCGTTCCAATGACTTTGTTAAATTTGTATCTACCGGAAAGGAATATAATGCAGACGAAATCGGCGTTCTGAAACTGGAGATGTCACCTCGTAAAGAATTATCAGCAGGAAATGTAGGATATATTATTTCCGGAATAAAAACCTCAAAGGAGGTAAAAGTAGGTGATACCATCACTCATGTAAAGACACCATGTGAGAAAGCCATTGACGGATTCGAAGAGGTTAAGCCAATGGTGTTTGCCGGCGTTTATCCTATCGAGACAGAGGACTTTGAGAATCTACGTGCTTCACTTGAGAAGTTACAATTAAATGATGCATCACTGACATTCCAACCCGAATCATCAGCCGCTTTAGGATTTGGATTCCGTTGCGGATTTCTTGGCCTCCTTCACATGGAGATCATACAGGAACGACTCGGGCGTGAATTTGATATGGATGTAATCACAACCGTTCCTAACGTTTCATACAAGGTGTATGACAAGAAAGGGAATGTTACAGAAGTACATAATCCATCCGGTCTTCCTGAACCTACACTTATAGACCATATTGAGGAGCCATATATAAGAGCATCCATTATCACGCAAGCGGATTATATTGGTCCAATAATGACTTTATGTCTTGGAAAAAGGGCAGAACTTGTGAAACAGGAATATATCAGTGGAAACAGACTTGAATTGACTTTTGATATGCCATTAGGTGAAATTGTGATTGACTTTTATGACAAACTTAAAAGCATTTCAAAGGGTTATGCGTCATTTGATTATCATATTCACAATTTCCGGCCCTCAAATCTTGTGAAACTTGATATTTTGTTAAATGGAGAATCTGTCGATGCTCTTTCAACTCTTACACATGCGGATAATGCTGTTAGATTTGGACGCAGAATGTGTGAAAAACTAAAAGAACTGATACCTAGACAACAGTTTGATATTGCAATACAAGCCGCAATCGGTGCAAAGATCATTGCCAGAGAAACCATAAAGGCTGTACGAAAAGATGTTACAGCCAAGTGTTACGGAGGTGATATATCACGAAAGCGTAAGTTATTGGAGAAGCAGAAAGCAGGAAAGAAACGAATGAAGCAAATAGGAAGTGTTGAAGTTCCTCAGAAAGCATTTCTTGCGGTTCTCAAACTTGATTAATAAAAACGGCATAGAATTTTTACTCTATGCCGTTTTTATTATTTTCGTAAAACTTTATTCCAATTAATAAAATCACATACAATTGTACTTATATTGTAATTTTGCACGAGATACATTTATAAATAGAGAGACATAAAGATCAAAAAGCCGTTTTGAATTTAACAGGAATAATATCTATAAATAAATGCCCAAATCACAATTAATGTAAAGTAATGCAAAAATTACATAATTGTGATTATGTTAAATTGGGTCTAATAATAGAAATTGCTTGTATTTTTAATATTTGATTGGGGCCCTCGATTTTACGTAAATTAAATCTTTTATGTCTTATTATTCTGCTCTGTTCAAATACACTGATTTAATGCGTTAAATGCAAAACTGCAGCGTTCCATTATTTTCCATTATTATTTCTTATCTATCAAATTAAAGATATGGAACATCAGCCACACGTCCGGTGAACTTCTCCAACGATTAACAGCATCAATAGTCTGCTGACGCAATTCTTCCTGATGTTCAAGAATCCATTCTGTTTCACGGTTCATCATATCAAAGAACTCTCTTGTGTAACCCTGTTTTTGAACCTTACGAATCAGTTTCTCACTCTCGGTATCATAGATTAACTCAAATCTATAAACCATTGAATCCGTCACCGCCATCCAATGTTCAGTACGACGATTTCCTCTGATGTCGTCTATGTATTCTTTCATAAGAACCACATTCTCATTCAGAGTTTCCGTGGAGTCACTTACTTCCTGTGCCGAGCAAACGAAAGCCATAAGCACAAAGAAAAACAAAAGTATCTTTTTCATCTTGTAAAGGATTTTAATTAAACAATCAGGTACTTGTGGCGTGATGCTCAGTTAATAGAGTTGTCTTTGTATGCATATATCTTTGGAAAGCAAGCATTTAATCCCCATATTACGCATATCTTCTATATTATTATCTTCAATCTCTTTTGTTTGAGCCGAACAGCAATCTGTAACAACAATAGTTTCATAATCACGGCTTATGGCGTCTACGGCAGTTGCACGGATACAATTAGGATATTGAGTTCCGGTAATATATATCTTTTTTGTATTCAGGCGTTTGAGAATCATATCGAGATTAGTACAGAAGAACGCGCTGAATCGTTGTTTAAATATTAATAAATCTTCATCTTGAGGTGAAATTATATCCGGAATTTCAAATCCTTTTGTCCCTCTGATACAGATCCCATTATTATCATGGAAAAGGTGTAGTCTGTATTTCTCTGCATCTATACCTGACAAGTCATGTGAACGACAGATATAAATTAATTTCCAATCAGATTTTCTTCCAAAATCAAGAAATGATTTAATTGCAGGCAATGTTGATTCCGCTCTCTTAACATATAATGGAGAATCAGGAAGAATAAAATCATTCTGCATATCAATGATCAAAATAACATTATTGGAAGATGATGTAATATGTTGTTTTTGCATAATGAAGATATGGATAAGTAAAAAGCAGGAGACTACTATTCTCCTGCTTTTAATTTTGTCTATTATATAGATATATTAGTGATTATTCAGAAGACGCAGAAATTCATCCCTAAGCGTCGGTTCTGTTTCAAACTTACCGGTATAGTCGATAGTGGTTGTGGCAGAATCTTGTTTCTCAACACCTCGCATTTTCATACATAAATGCTCTGCAGTACATTCAACAATAACACCGTCATTAGGGAGTGCTTTATCCAATAAAGAACACACATCTGCAGTGAGACGTTCCTGTACCTGAAGTTTACGTGCAAAACTATCAACAATACGTGCCAACTTTGATAAACCAATCATTTTACCCTTCGGTATATAGCCTATTGACACCTTTCCGAAAAATGGCAATATATGATGTTCACACATGGAATAGAATTCTATATCTTTAACTATTACCATTTTAGATCCAGCATGTTCAAAGATTGCTTTGCGGGCAATTTCCATAGGATCCTGACGATAGCCTACTGTGATGTCAATAAGGGCTTTTGCTGCACGAATTGGTGTTTTTACCAATCCTTCACGTGCAGGGTCCTCCCCTATCAATTTAAGTATTTCGTTATAATGATGGGCAATCTGTTCTACAAGATGCTCATTATGTTGTTCTTTTCTGCTCACTGCTAAAGAATCTTAGAGAGAGTTACAATTATTATTTTGTAACAATATTGGATTTTACAGTTCGAACTTCACCGGCAAACTGGGGAAACGCTCGGCGAATCTCTGCAGCAGCCTTAGAGGCTTCTGCGCTTGTCTTGAAATTGCCGATTCTACAGTACCAATTAGGTGATTTTGAGAATATATATAACTGTCCCCGGTATTTAGGGAATTTTGCCAGAACCATACTGCCACGCGCTCTGCAACGTGATTGCAAAGTGGCCTGATTGCCTGCTTCTCCAAACACCTGGACTCTGTACCCTTTGTTACTTACCTTTTCTTTCTTCTGCGTTTTAATCGCTACTCTTTTCTGGGGTGCGGGATCGGAAAAAATCAGGTCAAGAATATCCGCTGATATATCAATGGATATATTACCCTCGGAGGCTGAATGTATATCTTCAACATACTGTTCACCTGCAGACAACTGCGGTGGATTTTCCACTTTTGTATTTGTCTGCGCACTAGCCGCAAAAGGTATCACCAATGCTATTATAAGTTTGGTGAACATCGTAAGTCTTGATGGCAGTTTAATCATTCTTTGGAAGAGTATAACCCTATGAGTATGAATCATATTCAACTCATAGGGATAATTTTATACGAAAGAATTAGTTGAATGCTTCAACTATGCCAATGAAAGAGTCGGCTTTGAGGGCTGCGCCACCTATTAACCCACCATCAACATCCGGTTTTGCAAAGAGTTCCTTTGCGTTTGAAGGCTTGCAGGAGCCTCCGTAGAGTATTGATGTATTATCTGCAATATCTTTACCATATTTTTCAGCAATTACTGAACGTATATGCGCATGCATATCCTGTGCCTGTTCTGCTGTTGCTGTTTTTCCTGTGCCAATTGCCCATACCGGCTCGTAAGCAATAATGATTTTTGCAAAGTCGTCAGAGGCAAGTTCAAACAATGCTTCAACCTGACCTTTTACTACTTCATTATAAGAACCGTTTTCGCGTTCCTCAAGCACCTCACCCACACAAAAGATCGGTGTAAGATTGTTGGCTAGGGCTAATTTTGTCTTGGCGAGGAGCTGTTCGTTATTCTCTCCGAAGTATTGACGGCGTTCACTATGGCCGAGGATAACATGGTTTGCTCCTGTAGATGCCACCATAGGTGCAGACACTTCACCGGTATATGCTCCGGATTCATGTTCAGAACAGTTTTCCGCACCAAGACCGATAAGAGTTTTGTCAATCACTTCGTTTACTGAAGTCAAGTGTGTGAATGGTACGCATACCACAACCTCACAGTTGTGTTTCTTACCCTTAAGCAGGTCATTAACTTCTTTTGCAAGAGCCACCCCTTCCTGAAGAGTGGTATTCATTTTCCAATTGCCTGCTACGATGTTTTTTCTCATCTTAAAATGTATTTAATAGACTAATACTGAGGATTAAATATCTATAATTTGTCCTCCGTTTTGTGTCAGAAATAAATTTGATGCAAAGATAATATATTTTTTTTATTTGGCAAAATCCATCTTGAATCATCATTTGTCATTTTCAATATGGCACGTGGTACCCTTTATATGACCCATCAGGATGACGTGAACATTTAGTGGAGGTTAATGATGATATGGACGATGCGCTGTTGCCACAATAACGGCATTGATATCTGCTCGCTTCACTGCCGGAATATGGAAGATGATATCCTTTGTATGAACCATTAGGATGACGAGAGCATTTAGTGGAAGTCAATGACGATATGGAGGATGCACTGTTGCCACAAAACTGGCAATATACTTTTTGACCATTTTTTGTGGGTGTATCCGCTCCGGCTGCCGTGTGATAACCTTTATATGCGCCCTTTGGATGTCGCGAACATTTTGTGGAAGTCAATGATGATATTGAAGAGGCACTGTTGCCACAATATCTGCAGTAAACTCTGTCAGCAGATATCTGTAATGTGACACATAACGTTATGCAAGCGATAAGAAAACGTAAACATTTCATTTTTTTATCAATTTTACTAGTTGGAAGTTGTGAGTTGATAAGACAACTGTGTTGATTCTAATTTATTCATCACTTGCCGGGAAAGAGGCAATTTCTTTCTCGCATGGATTTTCATTGATGAGAATTCCCCCTTCGAATCAATAATTTGAATGTATAAGTCAACCAGACGTCCATTGTCCTCACTCTTATATGCATCTTTGATAATGGACAAAAGGTCTTCATCTTTGTGAGTACGATCAATTGTTATTATCAATGCTGTGGCAAGTTTCCCTTTAACATCCTCCAGATGCTGGGCATCTGTCAATGTAACATTCGTTTCTCCGGGTTTGTAACGCGAAGGTGTTACCTCCATTGTCACGAAAATTGATGCTCCGACAACAGCAATTCCGCTTTGCAATTTCTCAAAATTCCTATCAAAAACATAAATTTGTGCTTTCCCTGAGAAGTCCTCTAACTCTAGAATTCCATAGGGTTTGCCGGATTTTGAGATTTTGGTAACGAATGACGATACCAGACCGCCCATTGTTATGGTTGTATTTGGAATGTCCCGTTTCTCTTTAAACTCCGCACAAGTGGTATTGCATCCGTATTTCAATTCCAGATAATAATCGTCAAGTGGATGGGCCGAAAGATAAATAGACACAAGTTTTTTCTCCTCATTCAAAATTTGCAATGGTGTCCATCTTTCAAATCTAGGCACCGGTGGCTTGGCCGTCTCAAGAAACTCCATATCACCGAACAAAGATGTCTGGGCAGAATTTCTATCCCGTTGCACACGCTGACCATATTTTACCAGCGTATCAGCAAATGATGTATCATTTGCCTGCGCAACATACATTTCACGTGGCATCCCGAAGCAATCAAATGCTCCTGCCAATGCAAGTGATTCTATTGCAGAACGATTGCAAGCACTGAGATTGACTCTTTCAACGAGATCATAAATATCTTTATAAGGACCGTTTGCTTTACGCTCGTTTACAATAGCCGTGACAGCGTTTCCCCCGACACCTCTTACAGCCCCAAGTCCAAAACGGATTTCGCCTTTTCTATTGACACCGAATTTATCCACAGACTCATTAATATCAGGACATTTAACACTTATTCCCATTGCCACACATTCATCCATGAAACGAGATAATTTATCAGTAGCGGTGAGATTACGACTTAATACTCCGGCCATATATTCCGCCGGATAATTAGCCTTCAAATATGCGGTTTGATAAGCCACCCAACTATAGCAAGTAGCATGACTTTTATTAAAGGCATAACTCGCAAATTTCTCCCAGTCTGCCCATATCTTTTCAAGAACTTCTGCCTTATGTCCATTCTTCTCTCCACCGGCCATGAATTTCACCTTCAGTTTGGCCATCTGATCGAGTTTCTTCTTTCCCATTGCCTTACGCAACATATCCGATTCCCCACGGGTAAAATCAGCGAGTAATCTTGACAAAAGCATGACTTGCTCCTGATAAACAGTAATACCATAAGTCTCCTCAAGATATTTCTTCATCACGGGAATGTCGTATGTGATTGGCTCCTCTCCGTGCTTACGCTTGATGAAGGATGGTATATAGTCCATAGGTCCCGGTCGATAGAGGGCATTCATCGCAATCAGGTCTTCAAATTTGGAAGGTTGAAGTTTTCGCAATGAATTTTGCATACCGACTGATTCAAACTGGAATGTAGCCGTAGTCTTTCCCTCACAATATAATTGGAAAGTTTTAGGATCATCAAGAGGAATATGATCGATATCTACTTCTATACCACGCGCATTACGAATATTCTCAAGTGTCTCCATTATTATGGACAATGTCTTGAGACCTAAGAAGTCCATCTTTATAAGACCGGTAGACTCAATTACACTCCCTTCGTATTGAGTAGTGGTAACTTTAGTTCCGTCAGTATCTTTAGTTACCATTATCGGCACCCAATCAGTTATGTCATCCCTGCAAATAATCACACCACAGGCGTGGACGCCTGTACCTCTGACATTACCTTCCAATTCTCCGGCATACTTCATCACTTCCCGGATAGTTGGATTGGAACTGTTTGCCTCTGCGGCGAATGCCTTGTCATATTTCAGGCAGTTTTTAAAATTAATCTTCGGAGATTTCCCATCAACATCTGGCAATCTGTCCGGCACTAATTTTGTAAGGCGATTACTCTCGGGAATTGGCACTTCATGTACTTTTGCCACATCCCTTATAGCACTCTTGGTGGCCATTGTCTGGAACGTGATGATATGCGCCACTTTCTCCTCCCCATATTTCTCTGTTACATATTTCAGAACTTTATACCGTCCGTCATCATCGAAATCCACATCAATATCAGGCAATGAGATACGGTCAGGATTCAAAAATCGTTCGAAAAGAAGGTCATATTTTACAGGGTCTATCTGAGTGATACCTAAACAATAAGCGGCACAGCTTCCGGCTGCCGAACCACGTCCCGGACCAACACTTACCCCTAATTTCTTTCTCCCTACGTTTATAAAGTCCTGGACAATGAGAAAATATCCCGGGAAGCCCATTGTCTTCATGATATACAATTCAAAATTCAAACGCTCCAATATGTGGTCGGGAAGAGGATCTCCATATATTTTTTTTGCCCCCTCATATGTGAGATAATTGAGATAATCGGCTTCCAGTTTCAGACGATATAATTTGTCATACCCTCCAAGACGCTCTATTTTCTTCTCACCATCCTCACGGCTAACCACCACATTCCCATTCTCGTCCTGCGTGAACTCATCATACAGTTGTTCTGTTGAGAAGCGCTGACGGTAACCCTCCTCTGTGCCAAAATCTTCAGGAATATCAAATGTCGGCATAATCGGGGCATGGTCTATACTGTAGGTCTCAACCTTATTCAATATCTCCATCGTATTCTCCAATGCCTCCGGGATATCACTGAAAATATCCTCCATCTCCTTCTGGGATTTCAACCATTCCTGCTTTGTGTAATGAAGACGATCCTCATTGAACGATTTCCCCATTGACACACATATCAGACGATCATGAGCCTCGCCATCCTCCTCATTTAGAAAATGGACGTCATTGGTTGCTATTATCTTGATATTATGTTTCTTCGCTAAGTCCAGAAGAATCTTGTTAACACATTGTTGCTCTAAATAAGTCTCACGATTTGCATTTTCCTTGAATGTCTCGTGCCTTTGCATCTCAAGATAATAATCATCTCCAAATACATTTTTAAACCACAACACCTTCTCTTCAGCCTTAGCTAAGTCGCCGGCCATGATTAATTGGGGAATCTCTCCACCAAGACACGCAGAGCAAACAATCAATCCCTCTTTATATCTTTCCAGATGTGCATGATCTGTACGAGGTTTTGAATAGAAACCTTCCGACCATGCGATACTGACCAATTTAGTAAGATTCTTATACCCAATCTTATTCTTTGCAAGTACGATAAGGTGATAGCGAGCATCCGACTTGTCACGTGAATGAAGGTCTCCAGATGTACAATACATCTCACACCCTATTATAGGGGTGAATTTATGGTCATCATCAAGTTTGGAATTCACTTTTGCAGTGTGATCACATAGTTCTTTTATACCGAACATATTGCCATGATCTGTAAGGGCAATGCCACGCATTCCCATCTCTACAGCCTTGTCAATCAGTCCGCTGACAGTGGCTTTGCCATCAAGAAGTGAATACTGCGAGTGAACATGAAGGTGTGTGAAGTTGGACATAAGAGTTGTTTCAGTTATTCTTTATGCAAAGATAAAGAATAATTCCGATATACCCAAATCACATATCTGTATGTTGGACTGTATCGAGACAACTGGAAAAACTATCCGGACCACACAATATAGTGTCTTACACACATCAATCTGCAACCTATATTAAAGGAATATTAACTGCCGATGATTCCAATGTGAATGCAAAAACACATTCTTTCAACAATAAAATTCCAAAATGTCCATCTGCACGTTTCAGTTTTTTCTATCCCTGCTTTCGAATCTTTCTATTAAACAATGCATTTTCAATTGATTTCTGATTGTTATTTTTGCATGAAATCAAAAAAAATATAATTATGAATACACCTTTAATCGTATGGTTATGCTTGCTCGGAACCATTATTGCTATTTTTGCTGTTATTACAGTAAGAAAAATAATCACAACCCGAAGGAATAACATCCCTTTTATCTCCGTTGGCAGTGAGGAAGAGGAATTTTTTGTTCCGGGTGATATTACTCCCTATCATTTGAATGAGGAATATGAATGAAATGATACTTGAGACTGAGAACTGCATATTGGCCAATGATCTGGCCATGTTTCTGTCACGTTACAGTGCTAAACTTCTGGGAGCAGGTGCCACTTGCATCAGATTGGAAAAGAATGTCAACAGAATAGCGGAAACATTTGGAATGCACGTGGAACTCACCATCATGCCTCGCCACATTCATCTCTCCTTATGGTCTGATGGGTGTGCAGATGTCGTGACATCCATCTCAACTGTACACCATAATGTGATAAGTTATAACCTCAACACCATGCTCAGCCGCTTGAGTTGGGAAATTGCAGATGGGAAAGTCACTTTTGAAGAGGCAGAATCCCGTTTTGATAAGATTATACATTCTGACCGACAGAATCCATTGCTTGTATTGATACTGGTAACATTTGCCAATGCTTCATTCTGTCGCCTGTTTGGTGGTGATATTGTTGCAATGTCCATTGTGGCATTTGCCACATTTGTAGGTTATTGGTTAAAGCAGTTGCTCTTGCGAAATGGATGTGATGTACGTTTAATGGTTATAATTTGCTCTTTTGTGTCAGGCGTATTTGGAGCAACCTGCTTTTTGTTTAATTGTGGCACTACACCAGAAATTGCAATTGGTGCAAGCATACTGTATCTCGTTCCGGGCATTCCATTCCTTAATTCATTCAGCGATATGCTATATCGCCATTACCTCTGTGCATTCAGCCGTCTTTCCGACGCTTTGGTTCTAACAGGATGCCTCTCAATAGGATTTTGCGCGGCTATGATTATTATGAATGCAAGATTATTTTAATGTCATGATAATACAAATTCTTCAAGATGCATTATTCTCAGCGATTGCTGCTATCGGTTTTGCCGCAATAAGCCGACCTCCGAAACGTGCATATATATATTGTGCGATAACTGCGGCGTTGGGACATTCCTTAAGATATGTATTAATGGGAGAACCAATGCATATTCATATTCTCGTTGCCACTTTGACAGCATCATTCGTAATCGGACTGCTCGCCGTGTTTTTTGCCGGATATGCACGTTTCCCAGCAGAAACTTGCCTTTTCCCTGCTCTACTACCTATGATACCCGGAATGTATGCATACCGTTCATTCGGTGGCCTCGCTCTTTCATTATTGGCTGACACTCCTCAGGAATATGACAGATATTTCCACCTATTCTCATATAATGGTTTGATGATGTCATCCATATTGCTATGTATGGTGGTTGGAGCAACTTTACCAATCTTCATATTTAATAAAATTGCATTTCAAGCCACACGATAATTTATTCTGTCAACTATATTATGGAACTAAGACAACTTAAATATTTCGCAAAAGTAGCCGAGACACTGAACTTCTCAGAGGCAGCCAAGATTTTAAATATTACACAAAGCACTCTTTCACAGCAAATCAAACAGTTGGAATCAGAACTGGACACACCTCTTTTCTTCAGGTCAAGTCATTCCGTATCTCTGACAGAAGCCGGCGAATTACTGTTACCCCATGTCCACCAGACGCTCTATGACGCCAATGTGTGTATTCAAAGAATTCAGGATATGAAAAATATCTCCACCGGCACACTTAATATAGGAGTAACCTATTCATTCTCCCCCATCCTGACAGAATCCATATTGACATTCATGAAAATGTATCCAAACATTAAATTAAATGTTTACTACAGACCGATGAGCGAATTAATGGATCTCCTTAAAGCCGGAAGTGTTGATTTCGCACTTGCATTCCGTCCGAACAGTTATGTAGAAGGGGTGGAATCACACATTCTATTTCAAAGTTATCTTGCGGCGATAGTTGGAGAACATCATCCATTGGCAAACAAGGATAAAGTAACACTGCCTGAACTGGAAAAATATGATATAGCACTTCCCGTCAAAGGATTACAGGCCAGAAATGTACTGGATGAGATTTTACCCGGTTATGTCAACCTTAAAGTAAAGATCGAATTGAATGAAGCCAATATCCTTTTGCACCTTGTTAGATGCAGTAATTTGGTGACAGTACTTGCAGAAGCATCAATTCACAATGAAAAAGGAGTCAAGGCAATACCTATCGAAATATCCGGTTCTGAAATGACTGGATGCGTGCATACCTTAAAAGATACATATAGGAAACAATCAATGATGGAATTTATACGTATTCTGAGCGAATCTCTGGCAGTAAAGGAGCGCAGGGATGCTTGGATATGATGCTGGGGAAACAGAATGAATAAATGAATGAAAAATGGCTGAAAATGTTGGTGAATTAATTGCAAAGGGAGAAATTTTTTCGTAACTTTGCAAGGAAATCATGACGCAATGTATTTATGATAGATAATATATTGTTTTTTAAGCACTTATATTACAATCAAAAATCATTGGACGCCTTAGAACTAATAACCTAACACCACATAATAAACATTTTATGGCCACTAACAGAATTCTTCTTTCGGCAGAGTTGCCCGAAATGCCCTCTTTCCAGGAAGGGATTCGTCGTGCTCCCGACAGAGGGTTTACCCTGACTCCCGAAAAGACTGTAACCGCTCTTAAAAATGCTCTCCGTTATCTACCGGAGGAACTTCATAAAAAAGCTGCTCCGGAGTTTCTTGAAGAACTAAGGACAAGAGGTCGCATCTATGCTTACCGCTGGCGCCCCAAAGGGGATCTGAAGGCTAAACCTATAGACGAATATAAAGGTAACTGCCTCGCCGGAAAAGCTTTCCAGGTAATGATTGACAACAATCTATGTTTCGACATCGCTCTTTATCCTTATGAACTCGTCACCTATGGCGAGACAGGACAGGTGTGTCAGAACTGGCTGCAATACCGACTTATAAAGAAATATCTTGAGGAAATGACCGATGAGCAGACTCTCGTTGTGGAAGTCGGGTCATCCACTTGGTCTTTTCCCCTCTAAGAAGGATGCCCCGCGTGTCATCATCACAAATGCCATGATGGTAGGTATGTTCGACAACCTTCACGACTGGCATGAAGCAATGCAGATGGGTGTGGCCAACTACGGTCAGAT
>JAAGKN010000657.1_pt1 | contig 66978 bp, 59 predicted proteins | sample 6206371 | NCBI WGS metagenome assembly JAAGKN01 (sample SAMN11533720, study PRJNA540317) | gut metagenome | isolation source: fecal pellets from male and female animal of same cohort | host: Peromyscus leucopus | place: USA:CA | collected 2017
CATATATAGTTTTCAAAGACTAATTTTAGCAACACTTCAATTTGAAATGCTTAATCATTATATAATTAATAGAAAATGTTGTCAATATTTTTTCATCTCTATTAATTAAAAAAATGGTGGTTGGGGACGGTTTCGAACCGCCGAACCCTAAGGAGCAGATTTACAGTCTGCCGCGTTTAGCCTCTTCGCTACCCAACCATGTATTAGATTAAGCACTCTTCATATACGTGCTTTTACATTATACTACTACAAAAAAAAGAAATCAAGAACTTTTTTCAAATTTTAAAAAAATTTATTTTCTAAAAAAACATTAAATTCAAGAAAATAAAAGACACAGAAACAAATAGGTCTGTGTCTCATTAAAATATGCCAATTTCTATTATTTTTTGACTCTTTTATCTAATTCATAGGAGGCTAGCATGATAATTCTTTTACATCCACAGCATTCTAATTTAATATCAGCGCCTACTCGAAGAATCTTCCATTCCTTAGAGCCACAAACATGTGGCTTCTTAGTAGTAACAATTTCATCAACACAATACATTATAAAGGCTTCTCCTTAATCTTTCCAAAATTTCTTGGATATTTTTTAGGGGTTTCTTTTATCTTTTTAATCACAATAATCATTCTTTTATCAGCGTCTTCTGGAAGCTCAAAGAATACTTTTTTCAAAACCTTACCACCAAGCAATTCTATTGCATGCTGAGCCTCTGATAGTTCCTCTTCTCCAGTAGATCCTTTCATTGCAATAAATATGCCTCCTATTTTAGTAAGTGGTAAGCAAAGCTCGGCTAAAATATTTAATCTAGCAACGGCTCTTGCTGTAACAACATCAAAAGAAGCTGGCTGTTCCTTTGCATAATCCTCAGCTCGTTGATGTAATGCACAAACATTAGAAAGGTTTAGTTCCTGTAATAAATTATTTAAAAACTGAATCCTCTTATTTAAAGCATCAATAATCGTTACTTCTATCGTATTGGATAGAATTGCTAAAGGTACAGAAGGAAATCCTGCACCACTTCCAACATCACATAGAGAAAAATTATCCTTTAGATTTAAAACTCTTACCAGCTCCAGGGAATCTAGAAAATGCTTGCGATACACCATTTCTTTATCCGTTATTGCGGTTAAATTTAAATACTGATTGACCTCTATTAATTTTTCATAATAAAGCTCAAACTTTTTTTCCTGTTGAGGAGTAATATTCCATCCTAATTTTTCTAACTCTTCTTTAAATTCCATAGCTTAACTCCTCAAAAATCGTTCTAAATAGACAACCAACACAGATATATCTGCAGGATTTACACCACTAATTCTAGAGGCTTGCCCAATCGTAATCGGCTTAACCTTCTTCAGCTTTTCTCTAGCCTCTAAAGCGATATTATCGACTAAATCATAATTCAAATCCATAGGAATCTGTCTTGAATCATAGCTCCGCATTTTCTCTGCACTACTAAGAGCCTTAGAAATATAGCCTTCATACTTAATCTCTATCTCCACCTGTTCTAATACCTCTTCTAAATAAGGATAATCACAAGGTATAAGGATTTGAGCTTCCTTCATCAGTTCTAAAATCGTATGATAGGAAATCTCAGGTCTTTTAAAAAGAGAAAATAGGGAGGTCCCCTCCGTAATATTGGAAGAAGAATATTTATTTAAAATACTATTTATTTGGGACGAAGGCTTCACCTTACAAAGCTTTAACTCATTTAGATATATCTGTATTGCATTCTTTTTCTTCTGCAACAAAGCATAAGCTTCCTCCCCTATCAAGCCATAATGATATCCATACTCTCTAAGTCGAAGATCTGCATTATCATGTCTTAGAAGAAGTCGATACTCTGCTCTAGAGGTTAACAAACGATAAGGCTCTCTCGTTCCCTTTGTGACTAAATCATCAATCATTACACCGATATAGGCTTCATCTCTAGACAATATAAATGGTGGTTCTCCCTTAAGCTTTAACCCAGCATTGATGCCAGCCATTAAACCTTGACCTGCCGCCTCCTCATAGCCTGAGGTTCCATTAATTTGACCTGCTGTAAATAAATTTTCCACTAATTTTGTCTCTAGATTAGGCTTAATATCTAAAGGATTAATCGCATCATATTCAATAGCGTAAGCATATTTAATTACTTCGCAATGCTCTAACCCTGGTAAAAGGTGAATCATTTGGTCTTGAATCTCCACTGGCATAGAGGTTGAAAAGCCCTGAATGTATTCTTGATCTAAGGATAAAGATTCTGGTTCAAAAAAAATCTGATGGCGTTCTTTATCCTCAAATCTCACAATTTTATCTTCTATTGAGGGACAATATCTAGGACCAATTCCTTCTACGACTCCACCATACATCGCAGATTCAGATAAATTATCTAAAATCAGTTGATGAATCTCTGGAGTTGTATAGGTTAGATAGCAAGGTATTCTTTTATTTAGGATAGCTTCATACCCTTGATCAAAACTGAAATGCCAGGTTGTAGAATCCCCAGGCTCTAGCTTCGTTTTTGAAAAATCAATCGTAGAGGCTTTAATTCTAGGTGGCGTTCCTGTTTTTAATCTCTGTATTTCAAAGCCAAGACGCTTTAGAGCGGCGGATAACCCCTTTGAGGTTTTTTGAGAATCCGGACCTTCCTTAGATGACCAATGTCCTCGCAAGATTCGACTATCTAAATAGGTGCCTGTAGTAATGATTACAGCCTTTGCCATAATCTTCTGACCATTCTCTAAAATCACACCTTTAATTTTATGTTCTTCTGTTATCAAATCTTCAACATATATTTCTAAAAGGTCTAAATTTGGTGTTTCCTGCAGATGCTTTTTCATTTCTGACATATATAAAAGCTTGTCCTCCTGAAATCTCAAAGCACGCACTGCTGGTCCTTTAGAACTATTCAGCATTTTCGTTTGAATCTGGCATAAATCTGCATTTTTCCCCATATAGCCACCAAGGGCGTCAATCTCCCTTACTACTACACCCTTTGCAGGACCACCGATAGAGGGATTACAAGGCATAGAACCTACCATATCCAAATTTCCAGTAATCAATAGTGTCTTAAACCCCATTTTACTTGTCGCCAAACATGCTTCACAGCCTGCATGGCCACCACCAACAACTATGATATCGTACATAGGTTCCTCCCCTCCTTTTACAACCCTATACTATATCATTTTTTTATAAAAGTTACAAGTTTTTCTAAAGCCTAATCCTTTATAATCTTTATTTTGTATTTATCCTACAGATATAATCTAGCTGAAATTTCTTTTTTGGCAACAATAAAATTTGCCGATTTACGACATCTATCTTTTGAATTACACCGCTATATTCCTTATAAATACCATTCTCAAAATAAAGGAGCGTAATGGCTTGATTCTTACTATAGCATTCAAACAATATGAAATTCATTTCCATTTGTTCATCTTCACTTAGACTAGGTCCTTGATTGATTAGTTGACTTCTATCCTCTAGGTCAATCATTTCCTTCAGTCCTTTTAAAGATTCAAATGGCAAATATTTTGCAGCTCTACGTTCTTTATCAGTCACTATTATGTCCTCCTATTTGTTTATTTCTTTGGTAAATGGTTGATTCTGGTTGAATGGCAGTCCCTAAAACAAGTTTGTTTTTTCCATGTCTTTGCCATATATAGTCAATTGCATTACATAGCTCATTCACCTTAGGATTGGGCTGATAAAATAAAGTATTATAGCCCTTATTCTGCTCTACAAGTCCTCCAAAGGACAAGCCTAATCTTCTGATTTTTCCTTCTGGAATTTTATCAAATTGTTTTTTCAATTCGGTCTTAATTAGAAAATAATCATCTGTATAGCAATCTAACCCAAAGGATTTATGATAGGAATTCGTAGAATTGCTGTAGCCTATATAAAAGAAAAGATGATTCGTCCATACCTTTTTTTGATGTAAATCCATACACAAAAGAAATAGCATTTCCTGAAGAGGAATCCAGGCCTCGTATTTTTGATAGTCCTTAAAAAGAATTTGGCCTCTAGAAAAGCTTTTTGTTAAAGGCTGATAGGACTTAATATCAGAGATGGTTGTCTTATCAATTCCCCAAGCATACTCATATAAGTCAGTGCCAATCACACCAAATTCCTTTATTAAGATGGCTTTGTCAGTAAGCGCCAAATCGTGTAAGGTATAGATTCCTAAATTATGTAGCCTTTTAGATATCCCTCTTCCGATTTGCCAGATATCCGTCAATTTTGGATGATACCAAATGGTATTAAAATATTCTTCTAAGCTAAGATAATAAAAATTATTGGGACTTTTCTTTGCCAGTAAATCTAAGGATACCTTTGCAAGAAAAAGATTTTCTGCACACCCACAGGAAGCAATGATTCCTAACTGTTCTTCAATATCCTTTAAAATTTTAACGGCAAGCTCTGCTACACTAGAATATAAATGCAGATACTCTTTTACATAGAGAAATGCTTCATCAATACTATAGGTATGAATATCCTCTGCATCTACATATTTTAAGAAAATCCGATGTATTTTCACTGCATATTCCATATACTTTTTCATTCGTGGCTTAGCGATGATAAATGGAATCTCCTTAGGAATCTCATATACCCTGCCTCTGCTCTTTATTCCCTGTTGTTTGAGAAAGGGACTTACAGCTAAACATAAAGCCCCTCCCCCTCTTTCTGGGTTTGCCACAACCAAGGGTGTGGTCAAGGGATTCAAGCCACGTTCTGCACATTCAACTGAGGCAAAAAAACACTTCATATCGATACACAAATACATACTATCAGCTCCTATCAGCCTTATTGTAAAATCAAAATATACATTATTTATGTCTCTATTATAGTTTTCTCTTTTTTTAATTTTTTATTTAAAAAGAAAAAATCAAGCCTCGCTTGATTTCTCCAGTTCCCTCTTGTGATTAAAATGTATTCCCATATGTCCAATCCCTAAAACAATAGTAGCAAGAATTAAAAAAATGTTTTTTCCATAGACTCCTAAAAATAGAAAAGCCAAAACAGGAAGAGTAGCACCTGCCACAGGAATTCCAAGTAAGCTTCTATAAAAGTCCTTCATTTCTTTTGGGCTTCTAAAATACCGTATCCACCATATCTCATATAGGACCATAAAGATAAAGGAGACTAATAGAAAAATACTCCAATAGGAAATCTTTTCTATATTAAAATCTTGAAATATTAAAGAGATACAGGTTACAGAAACCTCACCAATTCTTTCTAGCCATACCAAAGCTTTATTTTCATTCTTGGCATAAGCTTCATATCCTACTGGCTGATGTTTACTCCAAATGATATTTGGGATAAATAACATCAGCAAAAAAATAAGTCCTATATAGGAAAAACCAAACCTCATCTTAACAGACCTTCCCTTTTCTACAAAAAAGAGCCCAGTAAAAACTAGGCATCTCCTTATCAATTAATTTTTAACAATTCCTAAAAATTCGTTATAGATTACATCCTCCGTAAAGCCATAGACCTCAGGAATATATTTTAAAGGCATAGATTTACCAAACTCGTCTATTCCATGTACCATAGAGGCATATTTATACCAAGGCATACTAGCTCCCATTTCTACTGCCATTCTTTTGGTAATACGCTTTGGCAATACAGAGTTTTTATACTCTTCGCTTTGACGTTCAAATAAATCCATAGATGGCATAGATACCACTCTAACAAAAATATTTTCTTTTTCTAATCTTTTGGCAACCTTAATACATAAAGCAAGCTCTGAACCACAGGTTACAAATAAAGCTCCTGGTGTTCCAACTGGCTCATAAGCAATATAGCCCCCCTTAGAAACACCCTCATAGTTTGTATATTCCAAAACCTCTAAATTTTGTCTAGAAGAAACAATTATTGTAGGATTTTTCTTGTTTTCAAAGGAAAGAAGCATTGCTGATGTCATTTCCTTTGCGTCTGCTGGACGGAATACATTGGTATTTGGCATGCTTCTAAACATGGCAAGCTGTTCTACAGGCTGATGGGTAGGCCCATCCTCTCCCACGCATACCGTATCATGAGAAAAGAAAAACAGGGATGGTAGCTGCATAATCGCTGCCAAACGAATTGCTGGCTTTGAATAATCGCTAAATACAAAGAAGCCTGCACAAAAGCCACGAAGACTACCATGTAATGTAATACCATTGGTGATTGCTGCCATTGCATGCTCGCGAACACCAAATTTTATATTTCTGCCTAAGCGATTGGCTTGACCGAATATCCCATTTGCTCCCTTAACCATAGTGGAGGCTGTCAAATCAGCAGACCCTCCTATTAAATTAGGAAGCTTATAGGAAGCCCAATCTAAAACCTTACCCATGACAACTCTAGTAGAAATACTAGTTCCAACCTCAAATTCTGGAAGATCAGTATAATCCTCTAACTCTAAATTGTCAAACATATATCGATTCAATAATTCATAATCCTCTGGGTACTTCTTAGCATAATCTGACATCACATAGTTCCAGTTAGAATTGGCCTGACTTCCACGCTCTACAATGCTTGCAGCATAGTAGGCATCTACCTCCTTTGGAACTGTAAATGCAATTTGAGTAACATTCAAATTTTTTCTTAAGGTACTTAATTCATCCTCAGATAAAGGCTTTCCATGAATGGAGGATTCTCCACTATTTGGAGCTCCATATCCAATAATGGTTTTAACCTCAATGATGGTAGGCTGATAGGAAGAAAGCTTTGCCTGCTTAATCGCCTCATCAATTTCTTCTACATCATTTCCATCTTCCACACGGATATAATTCCAATTCATAGCTCTAAACTTTTCTTCCAAATGATCAGAGCTGGCCAGGGTTACATCTCCATCTAACTGAATATCATTAGAATCAAATAAAACAATCAGCTTATTTAATTTCAAATGACCTGCAAGAGCCATCGCCTCCATTGTGACACCCTCCTGTAAATCTCCATCGCCGCACAATACATAGGTATAATGGTCGATGATATCACAATTCGGCTTATTAAATTTAGCAGCCAAATGAGACTCAGCAATGGCCATACCAACAGAAGTTGCAAATCCTTGTCCTAATGGTCCAGTTGTGATTTCAACACCAGGGGTATGCTTATATTCTGGATGTCCTGGAGTTAAGCTGTCCTTTTGACGGAACTCCATTAAATCTGACATAGAGATGTTAAATCCAGAGAAATGTAACATCAAATAAAGCAATACAGACCCATGTCCTGCAGATAGAATAAACCGATCCCGGTTAAACCACTGCTCATCATTAGAATCGATATTCAAATGTCTAGTAAACAAAGTATGAGCAATTGGGGCAGCACCAAGTACAATACCAGGATGCCCACTTTTAGCCTTTGTAATAATTTCAGCACCCAACACTCTCAGTGTTCGAATGCATAAATCATCAATATAGTTATTCATTTTCCTCAACCTTTACTTCTTCATTTTCAACCTTTTCAGGTTCTACTACTTGAGCCTCTAATACCTCTACTTCCTTATTAGAAGACTCTTCCTCGGCAGGCTGTTCTAACAATTCTGCTTCCTGTTCTGTCTCTTCCTCTTCAGGGTATAGTGCCTCATAATAGCGGTCCATATATTCCTTTTGCTTGTCAATCAGTTCATCAAAATGTTTTGTTCCACCCAAAGATTTTTTAATTAATTCCACGCTTGCTACATTGGCATCATATATTTTTTTCTTTGTTAGTCGATTACAAAACATCATAACAACAAATGCCACAACAACAACGGCTATCATTGCATATAAGCTTCCCTCTGGTAAAAAAGAAAACCCAAAACAGGCTGCAACTGCCACTACTGTAACTGGTAATATAACCCGATAAGAGGTTTTCTTAGATACTGCCTCACAGGTATCCCAGAAATCAACCCATATTTTATTGATTGGCTGAGTATATAATTCCTTTAATTCGTTATAATATCCCTCTTCTATAAAAACTCTGTAGTTCCTTCCATCCTCAGAAGACCATACAGCAAACTTTCCTTTATTAATAAACTCTTCCTTAACATTTGGATACTGGTCCATGATGAAAATCTCTACTTTTCTTTCATCAAATTCCTGTACGTCAATTGGTTGTGCTTCATTTGCTAATGCAAATAATTTTGGATTAATTCTCATTCCACATTTTGTCCTTTCTAAATTCTTATCCTATTATACCATAGCAAGCTAATCTTTAAAAGAAAAAACTGTGATTTTCCTCACAGTTTACCTAAAAAAAGATATCTAGTATTGCATAAATAATATTATGCTCATAGAAAAATTTACTCAATCGAAAAGCATCTGGATCATTCAGTTTCATATCCACCTCTAAAAAGCTTTGAACAGGTGCAAAGAATTCCGCATTTCCCATCAACCGCATAATTGTAAATATCACATATACCACCAGCATAAACATACAGCCATAAAGTACGATACCTAAAATACCATCAATAAATTTAATAAAGGCATTCCCTCTTAATATTTTAGCTAATATTTTCAACAGGAAGGCTAAGATGAAAACCCCCACAAATAAAATGAAAAAGCTGATTACGACCATCGCAATGTGAGAAAAATATCTAGAAATATTGATGGCCACGGTTTCCACACTAAAGCTATCCTGAATATTTCCTGCAAACATATTCGCAAAAAATTCAGGCATACCCATATTCATCAGAACCTCTTTAATGGTTGCGGTAGTCCCTATTGGATTAGTGAAGATATCGGCACTCAGTACATTTTCTTTAATATTATCATAAATTGAATTATAAATCATTCCTGTACTTTCAAACCAGCCTGCCAATTGCGTACAGAATGCCACTGCTACTACCAAGCCCACAAAAAGGCCAACTAGTCCAATCGCCTTATTTAAAAATCCCTTCTTATACCCAAAGATAATCACAAAAATTAATAATACAATAAAAATGATATCAATTATTCCACAAAAGCCAAAATCCATGCATTCTCACATCCAATCTTAATATGCACTCATTATAACATATTAATGAATCTTTTGTAACAAAAATTCTAGCTATTTCTTTTCTTTTAAAAAAGAAGTATAATAGAGAGGGTGAAATTTATGGATATTATAAAAGTATTACAGGAAAAATTAAATCATAAAGGAATAAAAGCCTATATCGTCCCAACCTCAGATTTTCACAATAGTGAATATGTGAGTGACTATTTTAAATGTCGAGCTTTTTTAACAGGGTTTACAGGGTCTGCTGGAACTCTTGTTGTCACACAAGAAAAGGCCTATCTATGGACAGATGGCAGATACCATATACAAGCAGCCAAACAGATAGAAGGTAAATCAATTACTCTGATGAAACAAGGCCTTCCTGGGGTTCAAACGATGGAACAGCTTTTAGGAAGCTATTTAAATGAGAATGACGTATTAGCATTTGATGGTAGAGTTATGTCAACCTCTTCTGTCTTAGCATTGTGTTCAAAGCTTCCAAATATCAAGCTTCAAGCAGATGAGGATTTAATAGATGAAATATAGGAGGATCGCCCGAAGCTTCCATTTTCCTTTCTATACAAGCTTGAGGAATTTTTCTCTGGTCGTTCTTTCCAGGAAAAATTAGCAGATATTCGTCAGAAAATGCAAGAATACAATGCAGATACCCATATCCTCTCTAGCTTAGAGGACCAGGCTTGGCTCTACAATCTAAGAGCAGATGATGTAGCACATACCCCAGTGTTCTTAGCCTTTACAATTTTAACCAAAACAGAGTGCCATTTATTTATAGATTCGAAAAAAATAGATAAGCGCATAGAAAAGTATATAAATGAAAATGATATCATTGTACATGACTATAGTAGCTTTTATGAGTTTCTAAAGCAGATCAATCATAAGACGGTTCTTTTAGATTTCAACAAAGTAAATTATCTAATTTATACAACTCTCTTAGAACAGAATACTTTACTTAACCACACAGACCCTTCACTATTAATGAAGGCTATCAAAAATGATACAGAAATTAAAAACACAATTCAAGCCCATATCAAAGATGGTGTTGCCTTTACAAAATTTATGTATTATGTAAAGACCAACATAGGAAAACAAAAAAATATGACAGAATCCTCTGTATCAGATTATTTAACCAAGCAGAGAAAAAAACAAGAAAGCTTTGTAGATATATCCTTTGAAACCATCTGTGCCTATAAGGAGCATGCTGCAATGATGCATTATTCTGCTACTCCTAAAACTAACGCCACCCTAAAGCCTTCTGACTTTCTATTAATTGATTCAGGAGGACACTACTTAGATGGAACAACCGACATCACTAGAACCTTGGCCTTAGGAGAACTGACAGACACTCAAAAGCTCCATTTCACTACCGTTTTAAAATCTGTAATTGCGTTATCCCAGGCTATCTTCCTAAAGGGAGTTAAGGGTGTAAATCTAGATATCTTGGCAAGGGGTCCCATCTGGAAGCTCATGATGGATTACAAATGTGGTACAGGTCATGGGGTAGGATATCTACTCTCTGTACATGAGGCACCAAACGGCTTTAGATGGCAAATTGTCCCAGAACGAAATGACTCAGCTGTATTAGTTCCTGGAATGATTACCACAAATGAACCTGGCATTTATTTAGAAAACAAATATGGTATTCGAATTGAAAATGAAATGCTATGTATAGAAAAAACTAAAAATGAATTTGGCGAATTTTTAGGCTTTGAAACCATCACCTATGCTCCTATAGATTTAGATGCCATTGATGCTAAGCTTTTAACTAGTGAGGAGAAAAAATGGCTAAATCACTATCATAAGCAGGTCTATGAAACTTTAAGTCCTTTCCTTTCAGAGGAAGAGAATGCTTGGCTTTTAGAATATACAAAAAAAATTTAGCAGCAAATTGCTGCTTTTTTATATATAAAAAAAACGCCTTAACCACATTACCTACTAGCTTAAGGCTGCTACCTTCCGATCCTGACCTGGTTCACCGTAAATAATTGATTAAGGACTATATTATAATAGCATAAACCTAAAGAGATTTCAAGCCTCACTTCTTCCTCAAATCTTTAAAAAAAGAAGATAAAAGCCTTGAACACTCCTCTTCTAGAATACCCCCTGTAACATTAACAGAATGATTAAAGCTTACCTCAAATAAATTCAAGGCCCCAGCATGAGCTCCAAAACGAGGATTTTTAGCTCCATAATAGACCTGATCAACTCTAGCCTGAATCATAGCACCAGCACACATTACACATGGCTCTAAAGTCACGTATATCGTAACACCCTCTAATCTCCAGCTTTTTAGCTTTTTACATGCCTTTTGAATGACAAGGAGTTCTGCATGAGAGGTAGCATCTTGCTTTGTTTCTCTTTTATTATAGGCACGAGCAATGATTTTATTTTGATAAACTGCAACTGCTCCTATTGGTGTTTCCATTTGCTGATAAGCCTTGTTTGCTTCCTTTAAAGCCTCCTGCATAAAATATTCATGGTTCATTTTACTTGCTCACCACATGACATTTTCTACATCTTGGCTCATAGGATTCCTTTTCACCAACCAAAATGATAGGGTCATCATATTTAGCTGGTTTTCCATTGATAATTCTTTGCGTCTTAGTCGCTTCACTACCACACTGACTACAGATTGCTGTTAACTTAGTTATCATCTCTGCCATCGCCAATAACATTCCTACATTATGAAATGGTGTTCCCTTAAAGTCACAGTCTAACCCTGCACAGATTACCCGCAGTCCCTGTTCAGCTAAATTCCTGCATATTTCGACAATTCCTTCGTCAAAAAATTGTACCTCATCTATAACAACAGCCTCCACATCCGTTGTTATATAGTCGAAGATTTGAGAGGATTGACTGATATTGATTGCCTTTACCTTCCTTTGGCTATGAGAAACAACCTCTGTTAAGGAATATCGGTCATCTATAGTTGGTTTAAATATTAAATATTTCTTTTTAGCAAAATTCATCCGATTTACTCTTCGGATGAGCTCTTCTGTTTTTCCAGCAAACATTGGACCACAAATCACTTCAATCCAGCCTGGTCTATCTAAATGATAATTCATACTGCCTCTCTCCTTCTACGTCATGAAAAAAAGCCCAATAGGGCTATATTCTCATAGTTTTGATTAATTATTCTTAACACCGTAACGCTTATTGAATTTCTCAACTCTACCATCTGCCTGAGTAAATGCTTGCTTACCCGTATAGAATGGATGACAATTTGAGCAAGTATCAACACGAACCTCGTTCAATACTGAACCAGATTCAAATACGTTACCGCATGTAGTACAAGTAACCTTTACAGTTTTATAATCTGGATGGATTCCCTTTTTCATGCTTACATACTCCTTCCACCATGACCTGCTGTCATAGAAAGTTTTCGAATTATTTTACCATATTAAACTTAAGAATGCAAGTGCTAAATCACTATAGCTTCTTAATTTGCTTAAAATTGAAAGTCATTTGAGTAGATCTACCACCAAACATCTCTACAAGAACGACAATCTCCTCAGCTTCTGCATTTACAGAGGCTATATCATATACCTTGCCTGCAAATGGACCATCAATAACCTCTACCTTATCTCCAATCTTGAAATCCAAAATTGGCTTTTCTACTACACCTAAGGAAATTAAGATTCGGTTCATTTCATCCACTGGTACTGGTACTGGTTTTGTACCACCACCACTAGAGCCTAAGAATCCTGTTACCTTTGGTGTATTACGTATCATAAACCAAGCTTTTTCATCCATTTCGCCTTCAACTTCCATTTCAACAAAGACGTAGCCTGGAAAAAGCTTATTTACCTTTAGCTTCTTTTTACCTTTTTTATCGGTAACCTCTACTGTTTCCTCTGGGACCATAACCTGATATATTTTATCAGTCATGTTCATCGTTTCCTTACGACGCTCAAGATCCTGTTTTACAGCATTTTCATAACCAGAATAGGTTCCAACAATATACCATCTTCTCATATATCGTTCCTCTGATTAAATGATTCTTCCTAAAATTTCCGTAATGAATGCATCATATAAAAGGAATAACAATGCGAAAATTGTTATAAATAACAATACACGAATGGAATTGCCTACAAACTTTCCAAAAGATAACCAGGTTACCTTCTTAAACTCAGGGATTGCTGGTTTAAAAAATGGAAATAAGGCATAGACCGTAAATACACCAGCTAAAGATACCAATACCCAGCCAAATGCAGTTGGATGCTGTCCAATCAGCCAAAAATCCTGTCTTACCGTTAAGGTCTTAGTTAAAATTAAACAACCTAAAACTAATACCAACACAGAGAAAATTAAAAATACATAATTTTCCCATTTATGTGTTTCCTTTAAATATTGCCAAATTCTGGATGGCTTATCCTGTGCTTTTTCTTTTACCGCCATAATTTTTTCTCCTTTATCTTGTTTCCTTATGAATTGTATATTTATTACAATTTTTACAATATTTTTTTGTTTCTATTCTGTCTACCGTTTTTTGAGGATTTTTGGTTGTCGTATAATTTCTAGATAAGCATTCCTCACAAACTAGTATTACCTTTGTACGCAACGCTAACCCTCCATTTCGTTCAAAATAAAAAAACCTTTTAAGGCTCTATGCCTATTCTATCTCAATCTATGAAATTAGTCAATATCTTTTCTAGTTTCTTCTGAACTTTTTTATATAAAGGGTAGGTTTCAAAATAATTTAATTCAAATTTTCTAGTAAAGGCCGCCAAAGAACAATTACGTAAAAAACAATATTCTAAAATGTTTCTTTCCTCTAAAGGCTCCTTTTGAAATTCTTTTCCTATGATTCTTAATACCTTAGATTCACTACAAGCATCTCTAAAGCTTTCAAAGGATGTGTATTCTACATTTCTTTCCTTTACCTTTAAAGCGTCATTTCTCAAAAGCTTATAGGTCAGTCTCCGTATTACTAAAGTAAAATATGTATAAAAGGAACAAGCAAAGCCCTCTTCATAAGAGAAAATGGCCTGTTCTAAACGCATTAGACATTCCTGCTGAAAATCTAAATAAATTAAAGCACGACAATAGGATGTATCATAGTAAATCTTTTTTATCAGGTGACAATACTTTTCATATAGTACTCTTTTAGCCACTAAATTGCCATCCTTAATCAAATAAATCAATTCACTATCATTTGCTTTATAATACATATACTCCTTATTTTCTTAAAGCATATAACACAATTCCTGTACTAACAGAGGCATTTAAACTATTTACATGCCCTGTCATAGGGATAGAAATCAAAAAATCGGACTGCTTAAGCAGGGTACGACTCATTCCAAAGCCTTCTGAACCAATAATAATTCCTAAATCTAGTGTTTTATCAATACCTTCTGCCGCTATAGTTCCTTTGGCATCTGTACCACAAATCCAAAATCCCTTCTCCTTCATTTGGAGAATGAAATTAGAAAGACTATTCACGTAGGCAACTTTGACATATTCGATTGCACCAGTAGAAATATGGGCAACAGTCTCATTCACAGAACAGCTTCTATTTTTAGGTAGAATCACTGCATCATACCCAAAAGCATCCACACTTCGAAGAATTGCCCCTAAATTATGGGGATCCATGATTCCATCCAGTAATAAAAATCGTTTGGGACTAGAAAATGGCAAATCTAAAATAGATTCATCATAAATCCTATAATCCTCTCGATAAGCAGCATATCCCTGATGGGAGCTTCCAAATAAGGAATTCATTTTTGATTTATCTAATACAGAAAACTCGATTTTCTTATCCCTCAATAATTCTAAAAAGGACTTATCCTTTTGAGCTTGAGTATCCAAAATAAACACCTTTTGTAAGCCATGGTTCTCTCGGATAGCTTCATTGATGCAATTCTTTCCATATATTTTAATCATATAATCACCACTATACTTTTCTTAACTATTATACCAAAAAATATCATAAAAAGAAAGCATCTTTATGATTTATACTTTTTTAAATATAATAAGCATACTAAAAGAAGTTTACATTTTTTTTATAAAAAATAGAGCATATCCCTGCCTAAAAAGAATAGGATATGCTCTATATAGTTTCATTTTAATTTTGATTATATAAATCATTCACATCAACAGGTGCTAATACGAAAAATTCATCACCAAATTCATAGTCATAAAATTCTTCTACCTTAACACATCGTTGAAGCATATAGCTTGGGCTATCTACTTTTACCCTTGATTCGTCAAAATCATCCTGCATAATATCACCCATTATAGTTTGAGCAATATTCTACAAAATCATACATTTTTAGAACTTAGATAAAATCTTCTGAATCAACGCAATTTGACGCTTAATCCAAGGAACTACAGCCTGTAATAAATGCATAGATGGAACAGCTAATAAGCACAGCATTAGAAGGAAAATTTTTCCTTGCAGTGTGAGTTCTTTGACAATTCCGCCAGTCGTTGTTGAAACCGTATTAGGAGAAATACGATAATCTGTAGTCACTCCACCTAAAACCAGATTATAATCTCCATCAATCTTAGGGTCTGGTGTATTAGAAATGGCCTTAAAGTTCGTATAGTAGCCATCAATAATATAATAACCACTTTGTGTAGTAGATACATCTGGACAGATCAACGGGTTAGACAATCTTACATTTGTATTGATTCCTCCAACTGTGGATACTGCATCCTTATCTACTAAATAATAAGAAGCGTCATATGGGAATACCTTAATGATAGAGGTATCGACAACCTTATTATCCACTACAATATTGTCAATTCCAAATTTTGAAACAGAAGCTCCGGTATCAATACCATTAACTATGATATTGTTTTTAGAATCAAAGGATACTGTAGGATACTCAACCTTGTATGTATTTGAAGACGGTGTTCCATCTTCTAAAATAGGTGCTAACGCAGTTCCATTTACTAAAAGCTCCATAGTCTTAACGTTAATACTTAAATCGATGTTATCCCTTGAGGTCAAATTCGTTTTATAGGTTTTATTTGTTGTTTCCTGTGAACTATTTACTGTAAAATTTCTAGGGATAACCGTTAACTGGTCATTTTTCAGTTCTACGGTTGGCATTATACAAATTTGAACATCTAAAGTTCTATTTGACCCATATTTATTATAAAATTTATAGTACTCATCTGTTTCTGTTAAGGTTCGCATCACTGCTTTTCCATCATAGAATAGGAAGCCTTTTTCATTGATAGAAAATTTCTCTTCAAAATTAGGCTCATAGGTGAGGAGACGCTTTTCATTACTGCCATCATCGCGTCTAGCCAAATAGAATACTGAGGTACCACCTAAAACAATATTTCCATTAGACAAGAAGGAGATATCTGGAATTACAACATCTTCTTTTATATTCGTTCCATTAAACACATAGTAGAACTTCCCATCCTGATGAACACAAGAAATATTAATATTATTCTCTGAAGAAACCTTTTGATAGGTTGTTACCTTACCATCGTAAACATAATAGTAATCCGCGCTAATTTCTATTTGCGGGGTATACGTCATTACATCTTCCTTGATAGAATTAGAATAGTATTGAGAGAAGGTAACGACTGGTCTAAATTCTAAGAACTGTGGTAATAGGAATGTAATAATTAGGAATGCCCCATAGCAGCAAATGCACAACGTTCTTCTCAGGGTATTGAACGGTTTGCATACCTTAAATAAAACCATTAAGCAGGTATGGGTTGCGGCAATACCAATGATGGTCTGAATTGTAATTGTATCTAAGCTCATGCCCTCCGACAAGCTGAATATCAATATCGATATAATCATAATCGTGAGAGCACCTGGTAAGGCACCCTTTAAAATATTGCTTAAGAAATTACCATCTACCTCTTTATTATTCGGTTCTAGAACTAGGAAGAAGGATGGAATACCAATCGCAAACAAATCAATCATAATCAGCTGATTTGTAGAAATTGGATAAGCACCACTACTCATCATAGCCTGTATTGCAAGCAATAATGAGAATATTGTTTTGGTTAAGAATAGGGAAGCAACTCCAGTAACGTTGTTGATAACTCTTCTTCCCTCAGCTACTACCTTAGGCATAGAATCAAAATTAGAGTCTAGCAGTACAAGGTGGCTTACATTTCTAGCAGCCTCACTACCTGAAGCAATAGCAATGGAGCAGTCTGCCTCTCTTAAAGCAAGAATATCGTTGACACCATCACCTGTCATCGCAACCTTTTTACCAGCATTTTTCAAGGTGGTAACCAATAGTTTTTTCTGAGATGGAGAAACACGACCAAATACAGTATACTTCAGCGCTGCTCTTTCAACCTCGGCATCTGATAAGCCATCTAGGGAAATATACTGGTCGGCATTCTCTATACCTGCACGCTCTGAAATTTTAGAAACTGTAATTGGGTTATCTCCAGAAATAACACGTACGGAAACACCACTTTCTTTAAAGTAGTTGATGGTATTAATTGCATCGGGACGAATATTATCCTCAATTAAAATCAAAGATACAACCTCTGGATCGCTATCTGGTAAAGAGGTTCCATTGATCATTCCATTAAAATGAGCAAGACATAGAACACGATATCCCATACTTGCATATTTATTTACTTCTCTTTTAATGCGCTCAAAATGAGCTTTCAAAACAAATTCAGGAGCACCTAACGCAAAGGTTCCTATTTTATCAAATGTAACAGCATTAAACTTTCTTTGGGAACTAAAAGGAATTGTAGCTAGATGCTTAATTCTCTTATTTAATCCAAACTTTTCCTCTAAGGCTACCGATGTCAAATTACTTTCATTGAGCGCATTTAACATCGCGGAAATAATATTTTTTGTAGTCAGTCCATACAAGGAATTAAAATCAATCACATCCTTGACACTCATCGTACCATCTGTAATCGTACCTGTTTTATCCAAGCATAGTACATTAATTCTAGCTAACATTTCAATACAATATAGTTCTTGTACCAATACATTTCTCTGAGATAGCTTTATAACTCCGACAAATAACGCAACAGACGTCAATAGCCACAATCCAGATGGAATCATACCTACCATAGCACCTGCAGTTTTTCTTACTGCGGTAACATAAGGAATCCCACTATTTAAGAATTGTAAACAGAATAAGGTTAAACCAATAGGAATAATGAGGACAGCCATTACATAAATAATCATTTTTAAAGATTTTAAAAGCTGAGAATTTGGCTTCTGATATTTTTTAGCCTGATCAGAAAGCTTTTCTATATAATTATCCTTACCGACCTTGTCTACTCTAGCATTACAGCTTCCAGAAACCACAAAGGAGCCAGAAAATAACAGGTCGCCTGTCTTTTTAATGATTGCATTACTTTCACCTGTCAATAAGGATTCGTTAACCTCGATAGATCCACTCACTACCACACTATCTGCACAAATTTGGTTGCCAGAATTTAAAACAATTAAATCATCTAAAACGACATCTCCAACTCCAATTTCCTTTTTCTGACCATTTCTAATGACTACCGCACTAGGGGCAGATAATAAGGATAGATTGTCAATTGTTTTCTTCGCTTTTAACTCCTGATAAATTCCAATGACAACATTTGCTGTAACAATGACTAGGAAAACTAAGTCTGTCCAAGCCTGAATTGTCATAAGCCATATTGCAATAGAGATAGTTAAAATATTAAAGAAGGTAAAAATATTAGAAATGACAATCATCTTTCGAGATTTCGTAGACCCTTTTTTCGTAACATTTACTAAATTATCCAATATACGACGATCTACCACCTCATCTGGCAAGCCCTTTTCAGGATCCGTGTCATATCTTTTGATATTCTCCGGATTCTTCTTCATAGCCTTACGATGGTTTTTCACCATTTTATTATATTGCTTTTCAGCAAGTTTCTTTTCCTTAGCTTCTCTTTTTTCTCTAGTTTTCCGAACCTTATCACTTTCAACCAATTCTTCACCAATTACCTTGGCATCTAAAGAATCGTCCTCATCTAATGATAGTTCTTCTTCTTGTTCTTCCTGATCCTCTTCTATTGTATCTTCCTCTAGAAGTTCCTCATCAAGCTCTTTTTTAGGCTCAGCACTTGCATCTATGCTTTCTCTTTTTCCAAATATGCTTTTGTCATCAAAAGTTGCCATAGTTTACCTCCTAATGGACAATGAAACATCATCCGTTTATTTTTAAAATTTCCAAAATATAGGAAATATTCTTTTTTATTCTTTATACCAAATGCCATTCCATAAGACGCTGGCGATATTGGTCAGCTACAGAAAAATCCTTAGCCGCTCTAGCTTCGTTCCATTTTTTGTAAACCTCCAGCTGTTCTTCAGTAAGAGGATTTACAAATAGGTTAATTCCTAAAACCTTAAGCATAGTATCTAAAGTATTCCATTTTGCACAAAGACTCATTCCATCCTTGGTACGAATTGCAATATTGATATCCTTTACTACCTGTTCCATCAGCATCATCACATTCTGTACATTCAAATCCTGATTCATATATTCCTTAAATGCTTCGATATCTGCTGCAACTACCTGCTTATCCTCTATTCCTTGAAGCTGTAGCTCGTAAAGTCCCTGCTTATAAGCTCTTTGCCACTTATCGAAAACCTTCTCATACTGGGTATAAATTTCTTCAGAATAAGAGAAATTATTACGATACGGTGTAAAAACCAATACCATACGCAGAATCATTCCAGTTCTATTATTCTCCAAATCCTTAACAAAAATAACATTATGCAGGGATTTAGACATTTTATGGCCTTCTAATTCTAGTCTACCCACATGCATCCAATACTTTGCAAGGTGATTGTGATATAAAGCCTCACTTTGAGCAATTTCATTCTCATGATGAGGAAACTTCAAATCCATTCCTCCGCCATGAATATCAATTTCTTCCCCGAAAATTTTACGATTCATTACAACACATTCCGTATGCCATCCAGGGCGACCCTCACCAAATGGAGAGTTCCATTTCACACCAATGTCTGTTTTTTTCCACAAGGAAAAATCTAATGGATTCTCCTTTTTCTCATTGATACTAATTCTGGCTCCCTGTTCTAAATCCTCACTCACCTGATTAGATAAGCATCCATAATCTGGAATACATTTTACACGGAAGAATACATCTCCATCGACCTCATAGGCAAAGCCCTTCTCTATCAAAGCTTCTATAAAATGAATCATTTCTTCAATATAGTCTGTTGCATAGGAAACAACGTCAGGCCGTTTGCTGCCGACCTTCTCGACTGCTTCAAAATAGGATTTTTCATAGTACGCTGCAATTTCCTTTTCTGTTTTATGCTCAGCTATGGCTTGATTGATGATTTTATCATCTACATCTGTAATATTAGAGGCATATGTTACCTGATACCCTAAAAATTCCAAATAGTTTTTCAGCATATCGTAGAACACAACTGGTCTAGCATTCCCAATATGAATATGATTATACACAGTAGGACCACATACATACATATTTACTTTTCCTTCATGGATTGGCTTAAATTCTTCCATCTGATTAGATAAAGAATTATATATTTTAAGTCCCATCAATCTTCATCTCCTATACTAGCACAAAAAGGAGCATCAGCTCCAAAATGTTAAAATAGCTCTATGCTGCGTCTCTAATCACTGTCTGTATTGCCTGACTAAACAAGCTGATATCTGTACTAACCGTGTAAAGCGTCTTATTTGTTTTCTCATGCTCATTATTGATTGTAATTACATCACGATACACAATGACATTGATAATCGTCTGTCTTGATTTTTCACCAATTCGACCAATTGCCAAGGATACATAGGCAGTTTGAGCAATCCCCTTATCCTCTTCCTTGTCTTCCTCTTTATCCGTAGAATCTCCTGTGGATTCTTTCTCTTCCTTCTTTGGCATTAAATCAATGGTTACACCTGTACCAGTAGGTACATAAATACAATTTTCAAAGCGAGAAATATTTTGGTCGTCTGTATATCCTGCAAAGCCTCCAAAATAGAAGGTGTACATATTTTCTGCTTTCACATTAATTTCACCAATGGCTGCACAATCTATAAATTTAGAGCCATCATGAATATTTCCTCCTGCAAATCCACCTACATAGGTTTTATGCTTTTTCGTACCACTATTGTTTACAGAATCTTCCTTCACAGTAATATTTACTTTAGAATAAGAGCTGTGGATTCCTAAGTTAGAATCATTTACTCCACAGAAGCCACCCAAATAGAAACAACCTCCGTTATTTTCTTCTGAAGAGCTTGGATTTGTATAAACAATCGTTGTATCCATAGTACCATTGACATGACAGTTAGTAATTTTGGTGTTTTCATTGATACCGATAAAACCACCTACATAAATTCTTAATTGACCACGAATAATTTTTAAACTTAAATCATTGACAACACAATTTTCAATCGTAGAATCCTCAGCCTTACCAACTAGTCCTCCAAGGTAGGAATTTCTAGTAGATTGACCAGAATGTGAAAAATCAACTCTGTTTACTGTAACATTTTGAATGGTACAGTTCTTAGCATAGCCTGCTAAAGCGCCTAAATATGTTTCAGAACGACTAGCATTATAGGTTGCATCCTCTATTACAAGATTCTTCACAGTAGCTCCCTGCATATAGCCGAATAAACCAGTATAATTATTGCTATCAAAGGTCATATTGTAAATTTTATGACCATCTCCATCTAGCTTTCCAGAAAAATAGCTACTAGAATTAAATATAGAGGATAAGGTGCCACCACAATCAATGTCAGCAGTTAATTTATAATATGCCTTTTTATCTTTATTCATACCCAGCAATAAATCTAAACTATCGATTAGGATTGGGTCATCCTCAGACTCTCCATTATTGATAGTTGTTACTTCTCTGGTGTTTAATGTCTTCTGACTACCACTTGCAGTAATGACAAGCTTTAGTACATATTTTGTATCTGCTGTAAGATTAGAAAATTCTAGCTTTTGACCAGACATTTCTTTAGAAATGCTTCCATCCTCTCCTACAGTAGGTTTAACGATGATTACATCCTTACGAGAAATCTCCTTAGCCTCATCTCCTGTACTACTTAAGGAGACAAATACCTTAACCATATCATGATACAAATCATGTTCGTTCGTGTCTGTAAATGAAGTATTTACAGAAATCGCCGTTTTATAAATGACGGTACTCATCGTTCCTTCTATGGCAGGAAGGTTGTTCGTATCTGTACAACCTGTGAGTAATATGAAAAATCCTAAACATAGGATTGAACAAAGCATAACTAAACGTTTCATAATATCAAAATCCTTCTTATCATAATCTTTTTTTGTATTTCTTAAATATTATATCTTAAATCCTGTCTTGTATCAAGGAAAATTCGTATTTTTAAAAATATAAAATAGAAAAAACCTGAAAAACCTCTTCTACATTCTCTTTTTTTCTTTTTTGGTTTAATTGACTTGTTATATTATTTATAATATAATATTTTTTGTATTGACAAAACATACACGGAGGTTAGAATGAAGAAAATTGGATTAGATGTAGGCTCTACTACAATTAAATGTGTAGTGTTAGATGAGCAAAATACATTACTATATTCTGACTATAAACGTCATTATTCTCATATAAAAGACAATATAATTCTTAAACTACAAGAATTAATGAATCATAAAATCATCGATGGAGACTGCTATCTTGCCATTTCTGGTTCTGCAGGAATGGGACTTGCTGAGGGAGTGGGGATTCCTTTTGTTCAGGAGGTTTACGCAACAAGAGTAGCTGCCAACACCCTAATTCCAGGAACAGACTGTATTATAGAGCTAGGGGGAGAGGATGCCAAAATCCTTTTTCTAACTGATGGAATGGAGGTTCGAATGAATGGCTCCTGTGCTGGAGGAACCGGTGCCTTTATTGACCAGATGGCAACCTTATTAAATGTCGATATCACAGAAATTAATGGTTTAGCGATTCATCACCAAAAGCTCTACGCTATTGCCTCAAGATGTGGAGTATTTGCCAAATCTGATATTCAACCCCTATTAAATCAAGGTGCTTCTAAGTCTGATATTGCTGCCTCCATTTTTAACGCTGTTGTAAACCAAACGATTGGAGGTTTAGCTCAGGGACGTGAAATCACCGGAAATGTGGCCTATTTGGGTGGTCCTTTAACCTTTTTGTCTGAGTTGAAAAACAGCTTTGATACTGCACTTCATGTGAAAGGAATTTGTCCTGAAAATTCTTTGTATTATGTAGCCATTGGGGCAGCCCTATGTGCAAAAGAACCTATCAATGTTGGTGAAAAGCTAACAAAAATATCCAATTATGTGAATCAGGCGACCTATGCCTACAATCAGCCTTTATTTGCAAATGAAACAGAGCTAAAGGAATTTAGAGAGCGTCATGCAAAAGCATATATTGAAAGTCTTCCTCTAGAAGGATATACAGGAAATCTTTATCTTGGAATAGATAGTGGCTCTACAACCTTAAAGTTCGTTCTAATTGATGAAAATGAACAGATTCGCTATGAAAGATACCAGCCCAATAAAGGAAACCCTGTAGAGGTCATCCAACAAATATTTATTGAGCTTTATACCAAGTATCCTAGCCTAAGAATTGCCGGTAGTGCTTCTACTGGCTATGGAGAGGAGCTGGCGAAGAATGCCTTTAATTTAGATGCAGGACTCGTAGAAACTATGGCTCATTATAAGGCAGCCTCCAAATTTAAGCCGGATGTGGATTTCATTATCGATATCGGTGGACAGGATATTAAATGCTTCAAAATAGAAAACAATGCCATCGCGAATATCTTTTTAAATGAGGCATGCTCCTCTGGGTGTGGTTCATTCCTACAGACCTTCGCCAATGCGTTAGGGTATAAAATAGAGGATTTTGCCAAGCTAGGATTAATGGCAGATAAGCCAGTAGACCTAGGATCTAGATGTACAGTCTTTATGAATTCCTCAGTTAAGCAGGCACAAAAGGATGGAGCTACCATAGAAAACATATCAGCAGGGCTTTCCATCTCTGTTGTAAAAAATGCATTGTACAAGGTCATTCGAGCAACTACCAAGGAACAGTTAGGAAAAAATATAGTTGTTCAGGGCGGAACCTTCCACAATGAGGCTGTATTAAGAGCCTTTGAAAAGGAATTGAATTTAAACGTAGTTTGTCCAAATATCTCAGGACTGATGGGAGCGTATGGGGCAGCCCTATATGCAAAGTCTCTTCATCTATCAGCTTCTTCTACCATCACAAAGGAACAGTTGAAAAGCTTTGAGCATAAGATTCAGAACTTCAATTGTCAGCTATGTAATAATCATTGTCTATTATCCGTCAATACCTTTGGAAGCAACACCAATAAGTTCATCAGTGGTAATCGCTGTGAAAAGCCTTTAACCAAAAAGAAAACTAATGAGAACACGAATCTTTATGAATATATCCGGAAAAAGCTAATGAGCTACACTCCTGTACCAGGTCCAAAAGGTAAAATAGGAATCCCGCTAATTCTGAACAATTATGAGCTGTGGCCATTTTGGTATACCTTTTTTACCACTTTAGGATTTGAAGCAATTTGTAGTGGGTTTTCTAATGAGAAAATATATACTCTTGGCCAGCATACCATTCCTTCTGATACAGTATGCTATCCTGCAAAGCTTGTTCATGGGCATATTGCCAAATTAGAACAGGACGGAATAAAGACAATTTTCTACCCTTGTATGAGTTATAATATAGATGAGAAAAAAGGGGACAATCATTTTAACTGCCCTATTGTGGCCTATTATCCTCAGACAATAGAAAACAATGTGAAGGATGTTCAAAGCCTTACCTTTCTTCATCCATTTATAGGAATTCATGACAAAAAAATATTTGAAGAGAAAATGATGGATATTTTAAAATCCTATAAATTTTCTAAAAGAGAAATCATTAAGGCTTCTACTTTAGCCTATCAGGAATATGATGCTTATCTGGCAGACTTAAGAAATCAGGCAGATCAAATCATTCGACAGGCTAGAGCTGAGCATCAACAAATTATCGTTTTGGCTGGTAGACCATACCATGTTGACCCTCAGGTCAATCACGGAATAGATAAACTGATCAATGCCTTCAATGTGGCCATTGTTACAGAGGAATCAATTTCTCATCTTGTTCCTAAATTCAAGGTAGGCGTTCTAAATCAATGGACCTATCATGCACGACTTTATGCGGCAGCTAAATACTGTACAACCCAAAAGGATATGAATCTCGTCCAGCTAGTTAGCTTTGGATGTGGTCTAGATGCAGTCACTACAGATGAATGCAAATCTATCTTAGAAAATCATGGTAAAATATATACTCAAATTAAAATAGATGAAATTACAAATCTAGGAGCTGTAAAAATAAGACTTCGGAGTCTCTTTGCGGCTTTAGAACAAAAGGAGGAAAACAAAGAATGGAATCAGAAGTAAAGGAATATCCTAAATTTGTAGCCTCTATGCGTAAAACACATACGATATTGATTCCTTCTATGCTGCCCTTTCATATGGCCCTATTTGAAAAAGCTCTTCTTGTCTCAGGATATAAGGTGGAAATTATGAGTAATGAGGGCCCTGATGTAGTCACAGAGGGGTTAAAGTATGTTCACAACGACACCTGCTATCCTGCTTTACTAGTAATCGGTCAATTTATAGACAATCTGAATCACCGCGATGATTTAGACCACGTCGTTCTTCTTATCACCCAAACTGGAGGAGGATGCAGAGCCTCCAATTATATCCATTTATTAAGAAAAGCTTTAGAAAAGGCAGGCTATGGATACATTCCCGTTGTATCCTTAAATGCTTCAAACTTAGAAAAAGATAGTGGATTAAGACTTACACTTCCCCTAATCAAGAAGGTAGCAGCAGCGATGACCTATGGAGATGAAATTATGTATCTTTACAATAAGACACGCTCCTATGAAATTCACTCAGGCTCTGCCAAAGCATTGGCGGAGGAATGGGTAAAAAAAATCGGCCTGCAGTTTGATCATAAAAAAGGTGTTTCCTATCGGGCATTAAGAAAAAATCTAAATGCAATTGCCAAAAGCTTTGACGAGCTAGAGCTTGATCTATCTAAGGCTATCCCTAAGGTTGGAGTCGTAGGAGAAATCTATGTTAAATATGCAGCCTTAGGAAACAATCACTTAGAAGATTTCTTAGTTAGTGAAAAGGCTGAGGTGATGGTTCCTGGGCTTTATGGCTTCATTCTCTACTGTCTATATAATTCTATCTATGATAACCAATTCTATGGTCATGGGAAAATGAAAAAACTAGTTTCAAAGCTGATGATAGGCTATTTAAGACGCCGGGAAAAGCTGATGATTCACAGTATCCGCAAAACCAAGATAACGCCTATGAAGTACTTCTCTCATACAAAGGATTTATCCGAGGGTATTTTATCCCATGGCACAAAGATGGGTGAGGGCTGGCTATTGACTGCTGAAATGATGGAGCTTGTAGAAATTGGATATGACAACATTGTATGTACACAGCCCTTTGGCTGCCTACCAAATCATATATGTGGAAAAGGGGTAATGAAAAAAATTAAATCCCTTCATCCCGAGGCTAATATCGTGGCCATTGACTATGACCCGTCGGCTACAAAGGTCAATCAAGAAAATCGAATTAAACTTATGCTGGCGATTGCCAGAGAAAAAATTGAAGAAAACGAGGATGCTAAGCTGTAATAGGCTTAGCTTTTATTTTATGAAAACCTATTTTAGAAATGATATCATTCAGGAAAAGCATACTCATATAAGTAAAATTTTCAAAATTATGAAAGGTCATATTACAACCCGTAGAAAGACAAAAATCTATCAGGCCAATGATTATCTTTTTTTAGATCAAATTTTTTATAATCCCTATACCTTGGACGATTACATTGCGTTAGACCTTGTCACAGGAATATGGATAGAGAAAGCAGAGCTTGATGTAAGCTATTTTGAAATTTTATCTAAAATGCTTCAGGAAGAAAAAAATCATGCTGAGCTTTTACAGATTATTGACCCCAATACCAGGTTTACAAGATACCTCTATTTTGAATATCTAAATCATAAAACAGAAAGCTTCTATCTAACCTATTCGATGGGAGAAGCCGCTACTTATCTATGCCTAAAAAAAGCAGACCTAGCTTTTGCTATCCACCAGTTAGAGCATCAACAAATCATTGCCAAGCATAATAAGCTTTTCAATATATTAAATGTAAAAAAACTGGAAGATAGAGCCTACCTTCCAGATTATACCTATTAAAATCTATTCCTTAGAATTTCTGCTTTTTCGTATTTTATCAAAAAGCCCCTCTGTCATAAAATCATACTTCTCAAAGATTTTATAAAGCTGCATAGCAAGACAGGCAACCATAATACCAACACTCACTCCTGCAATTACATCCGTAAAGTAATGAACACCTAAAATCATTCTTGAAAACATCACAAGAGGAACAATTGCTGTACATAAGGTGTAAAGCGTATATTTTAAGGATTTTTCCATTTTTGTATGGTAAATCAAATAAATCAAAAATGGATACAAAAAGCCTGCTGCCGTTGAATGTCCTGAGGGAAAGCTTGTCGAGGTTTCATCCATCCAACGATAAGCCTCCAATGGGCGTTCTCTCATATAGATTTCCTTAAGTCCGATATTGAGCATAACGGCGCATAGAATTCCCAAGGATAAGACAATTGCTCGGTAATCACATTTTGTGAGAATGATTACCGTAATTACAATCACACCTACAATATATAGATTGCCAAACTCTGTGATGATTCGAAATAACCAGTATCCAAAGCCGTACTTTTCTCCACGAACACTATAGCTGAAATCACGCATAGCTACATCTAAGGCCAGTGGCTCCAATCGGTTTAAATAAATGACAACAGCCAAGCTTATAAAAACGATACAACAAACTAAAACTCCCACCATTTTTAAAATGTATTTCCAATTTTTCTTATTCATATCTCACCAAATTAAAAATTACCTTTCCATCCCAAATGTAATATGTATAATAATTGATTAATGTACTAACCAGATCTAATTCATTTTCAGAATCTCCCTGGCCAATCAATTCCCAACCATATAACTCAAAGGCCTGTTGTCTCTTGTGCCTAAAAATATGTTCTAGCTCTTTTAATTTCTCCTGTTCAATTTTATCACATTTGAAAATGAGAGAAACCCGATGCGAAGACTTTTTCACCTTAACCTCTAAAAATTCATTTCCCTCTTCTAGCAGATATAAGCTGAATTCCTCAATAATTCTACAAATCTTTTGATTTTCTACCACGTCGCTCACCTCTCGTAAAAATCTTTTCTGCAACTACGGTTAATATTGCCGCTACAAAGCCCGCCGAAAGACCATTATTATATAAATCAAAGCCACCCTGAAAATTAATCATTAAAGGTGTTAAAACAATATGCAAGGCCCCAGCAGCTAGCCCATAAATAATTCCATATCGACCACTAATCGGTGCCAAGCCAGAGGCAAAGATAAATGTGATGATACTGATAATACTAAGCTCAAACTTTTGGTTGATGGCCATTCCCAAAAAGATGGTAAGTCCTGCTCCTACCCAAACTGGTAAAACATTTCTAAGATGCAGACCATATCCTGCAAACCCCAAGATGGATAGGATACTTCCAAAAATAACACCATTGAGTGGAACTTTAAAGATTAGACATATAAAGAATAAAAATAGACCTAAAATCCCAAAATTCAACAGAACGGCTTCTCTCTTAAATTCATAGGCATAATCACTAATCAGTCTTCCGCTAGTCTTCAATAATGCAAAATAGCGAACATAAACTTTGGGATTTGCAAAAAACGCAATCATAATATATAGGACCGAAATAATCGGTAAAATATAATAAAAAACCGTACTGCTAGAATAATCATATAGTTCAGCAGTCACGACCTCTAAATTACATAGCTTAAAAATCCCATAAAAACAAGCTGAAATGACTCCTAACGCAAAGCCCGTATTGTATAGGTTATACCCTTCATGAAAAACAATCGTGTGGGAGGCAAAGGCAGGAATGATAAAGCCTGCAAGAATACCACAGCATATCCCTAAAGGAATGGATAATCCCAAATGCAAGCCAAAGCCAAAAATAGTATAGCTTACCAAAGGAGAAATTCCCGTGGAAAACAATAGGGTAATGATGAAGGATTTATAGGGTAAATGCTTAAATAGAGAAAATAAATAAATTCCAAAATAGATGGGCAGTGTATTAAAGAAATTCTTTCCAAAGAAGGAAAAACCACTGATCATAATGATTCCTGCAAAAATGGGTCCATTCATTCGAATCTTTAAAAAATGAATCAATACCAAATTCATTACTAGAATAGTAGCAACATTGAAGAAGGTAGCTCCTAATCCAGCAATATAGACATAGTCCGTTATCAAAATAGAAGGTGAGGTAATAATCTTTAAATACCCCTTAAATACCTGATCTACAGGATTAAAAATGAAGCCTTGTCCATTGACTGCAGAGATGATTGGTTCAATAAAAAACGTAAGAAAGAAAAAAAATAACACCATAACCTCTAAATAGAAGTGCTCTCGAAGATAAAAGAATATTCTACGCATTGTACCACCCCTCTACTTAGTATTATAGCATTATTTATTTTTTAATACTATTTTATTTTTTTAAATCATAAATTAAAGCCAAAGTCCCACTTGCATACCGTTTCGCCTCGACAAAGCCATAGTGACGATAAAATCCATAGCCTCTTGTTTTTCTATTTCTCGTAATCAAATGAAGGTATGGATAGCCTTGTTCCTGTAAATGGGCTCCTAAGGCATCCAAGAGCTTAGTTCCTAGCCCCTGACCCTGATACTTTTGGTCAATATTGATATGAAACCCACCATTATATTGTTGATTTAATTTCTTAGATGTTCTAAGACAGGCCTTAAAGAAAATTTTAAGAAGCTTAGATTTTCTAGCCACCTTTGGCAAAAAAATCTCTCTATTCTTTTCCAAAAATAATTTCGGATTTGTAGAACAAACAATGTAACCAACTGCCTGTTCCCCATCTACACTAACAAACACATGTTCTGGCTCATACTCTAGGTAATAATCTAAAAACATCCAGCAGATTGCTTCATTTTGTCTATATTTCGGCTCTGCTGTACTCAAGCAGATATTCCTTAGTGCGAGAGTATGCTGCTTCTGATATTTTACTATTTCTACCATTAGAAGGACATTACTCCGCAGGCAAACAATATAATCAGTAAAATTCCTAAAGCAATTCGATATACACCAAAGGACTTAAAATCATGCTTTTTAATGAAGCTCATTAAAAATTTAATGATGAACATGGATACCGCAAATGCAACAACACACCCCACCAATAACAAAGCTAAATCACTAGAGCTGATTGTCCCGGCATTCAGAATATATTTAACCCCCTTGAGAAGAGAAGCTCCAAACATTACAGGGATAGATAGAAAAAACGAAAATTCACAGGCAACCTCACGATTACATAAAATCAGCATAGCTCCTAAAATTGTCACTCCGCTTCTTGAGGTTCCGGGAATCAGGGCTAGTAACTGAATAGCACCGATAATTAAGGCAGTTCTAAAGGTTAGACTTCGCACATCTGTAACCTTAAAGGTTCTCCTCTTATTCCATATTTCCATCAGAATAAATAAAATACCATAAACAATCAAGGTTACAGCCACTGTGATAGAATTATAGAATACACTATCTAACCAGTCGTCTAATACCAAACCGATAATGGCGGCAGGAAGACAGGCAACCAACACCTTTGCCCACAAAAGCCAAATTTCTTTTTTCTCCTCCTTAGACTTTTCAACCTCAGGATTTTTTAAAGATTTTCCCCAAAAAGGATTTAGCTTATTAAAGAAGCAAACGACAACTGCCAAAATTGCCCCTAGCTGAATAGCTACCAAAAAGAAATCCCAAAAGGCTTTTCCACCCTCAAATATTTCCTTGGCCCCTAAAAGCTCCTCTAAAATAATCATATGTCCTGTACTGCTGATTGGAAGCCATTCTGTAACCCCCTCCACAATACCAAACAAAACAATTTTTAAGATATTTAAAATAGATTCTAGCATAATTTTACACCTCTAGAGTCTTTAAAACTTCTTCCAACTTAGGCATTATTTCCTTTAGAGAATCTTTCTCAAATGGATTTTTCAAATCTACAGCCTTAAGTAAATGGACAAAGGACTTAGAACCACCAAGCTTACAAAGCTCATAATACTTATCCCAAGCCATTTTATGATTCTTTCTATCCAGCAATAAAAATTGAAATGCACACATTTGAGCTAATGTATAATCAATGTAATAAAATGCACTACTAAAAATGTGTCCCTGTTGATGCCAGAAATTTCCTCTATTATAGTAATCCACATCATAGGTCTTCCAAGGAGTATATTTCTTTTCTAATTTCTTCCATTTATCCTTTCGCATTTGTGGTGTTGCCTCTGGATGCTCATAAACAAAATGCTGAAATTCATCTACACATACATCATACGGAATAAAGGTTATGGCTTCACTTAAATGCTTAAATCGATACTTTGCAGCATCCTTAGTGAAAAATAAATCCATATATGGATAGGCAAAGAACTCCATGCTCATTGAATGAATCTCGCAAGCTTCGAGCGTCGGCCAAAAAACATCGGAGGATGGAAGCAGCTTAGAGGCTGTATATACCTCAAAGGCATGCCCTGCCTCATGAGTCAGCACATCAACATCTCCCATAGTTCCATTAAAATTAGAAAAGATGAAAGGGGCTTTAAAATCAGGAATCATTGTACAATATCCGCCACCCTCTTTACCGGCCTTCGTCTCTAAATCCATCAACTCATGTTCTACCATAAATTCAAAGAATTCCTTGGTTTCTTTAGATAGTGCAGAATAAAACTGATGCGCACTTTGAACTAAAGCATCCTTATTCTTCCCATGGTCTGGATTTCCATCTGGATAAAACAAGGGAATATCATAGCTCTTAAAGTCAGAAACGCCAATTCTCTTAGCCTGAGCCTTAAGAATACGCTCCGCTACTGGTACGACATATTCTGCTACCTGTTGTCGATAATTGGCAACATCCTTACTGTTATAGTCACTTCTGCCCAAACGTAGATATCCCAATTCTACATAGTTAGGATATCCAAGCTTCTTGGCCATCTGCGTTCTCACCTGGACAAGCTTATCATAAATGGAATCCAGTTTGTCCTCTATAGAGACCATAAACTCTGCCTTCTTCTCCTCAGCAGCCTTACGGATATTTCTATCCTGATGATTCATATAGGCTGTCATTTGACTCAAATTATTGATTTTTCCATCAAATTCAATTTTAGCAGAGCCTAATAGCTTAGAATACTCTGTACAAAGCTTAGCCTCCTCAACTAAATCCTCCATAATCTTTTCATCAAAAACCTTTAAACCAATTTCCTTTTGGGTAAATAGCTGTTCAGTAAAGAGCTCTTCTAATTCCTTTCGATAGGAGCTATTAACTAAAACCTTATCTAACTTATTGACAGCATTTGATACAACAGGCTGATTTTCATCAAAATAGGCCTGTTCCTGTTCATAATAGGAGTCCTCTGTATTGATACTATGACGAATTGAACATAGAACAGCCATCGTACCATAATGGTCTTGTAGCTCAAGCACCTGTTCTAAAGCTTGCTTAGCAGAGGCAAAGCTCTTCGCATTCGCGATTTCCTCAGCAAACCTTTCAATAGCTTTGGCAACCTCTTTTACATCAGGTCTTTCATAAACATAATCCTTAAATTTCATAAGTCTCCTCCAAATCCAAGGAAGCATAGGCATTCAAGCTCATGTCATCCTCTTTTTTAAACTTTTGATATTGATAAAAGCCAGCAACTGCAATCATCGCGGCATTATCTGTGCAATATTTGATGGAAGGTATACAGATTTCAAAGCCTGGGTTTTCTAGCTGAAATCTCTCCTTTAATCCTCGATTTGCAGATACACCACCTGCAACGATAATCTGTTCTACATTTTTTTCCTTCGCTAGGCAGAAGGTTTTACGCACCAAAACCTCACTCACCGCTGCCTGGAAGGAGGCACAAAGATTATTTCTATCTATCTCTTCTCCCCTTTGACTTGCATTATGGACAAGATTAATTACGGCACTCTTTAACCCGGAAAAGGAAAAGTTATAGGATCCATCTTCTAAATAAACTCTTGGCAAAGAATAGGTATCCACTCCCTCATGGGCAAGCCTATCCACGGCTGGTCCACCTGGATAAGGAAGGCCCACTACTCTTGCCACCTTATCATAGGCTTCCCCCACAGCGTCATCTAATGTCTCACCAACGATTTCAAATTCAAAATGATCCTTCATAAAAATCAATTCTGTGTTCCCACCAGAGACCAATAACGCAACTGCAGGAAATATCATCGTGTGTTCAATCGCATTAGCATAGATATGACCCGCAAGGTGGTGAACTCCAATGATAGGCTTATGATACAGCAATGCAAATGTCTTTGCCGCATTTACACCAACGAGTAAGGACCCAATTAAACCTGGCCCCTTTGTCACTGCAACTAAATCTATATCCTCAGCCTTGATATTCGCCTGTTTCAAAGCCTCCTCAAAAATCATAGATACTTGATATACATGGTGCCGAGAGGCTACCTCAGGCACGACACCCCCAAAAAGCTTATGAATATCAATCTGGGAATTGATTACATTTGATAGTACCTCTTTTCCATCTCTTACAACCGCAACAGAGGTTTCATCACAGCTGCTTTCTACCCCTAATACTAACATATCTTCACCTCTACAACAAATGAATATTGCTGCTGGCTAAAGCTTCTAAATCCTCTTTAGTCCATATAGAAGCCTGTACCTCTCCTATATGATGCTTTTTCAAAAAAAACATACACAGCCGAGATTGACCGATTCCTCCACCAATCGTGTAAGGAAGTCGCCCTTGCAAAACGTCCTGAATATATGGATTAGACAGCTTATGCTCTTCCTTTTTCATCTTCAGCTGTTCTAGAAGAGAGGCTTCATCTACACGAATTCCCATAGAGGATAGTTCAAACGCAATATCCAATTCCTTATAATAAACTAACAGATCTCCATTTAGCTTCCAATCATCATAATCGGAGGCTCGTCCATCATGAGGAGCTCCGTTGGCTAAAAGCAGACCAATCTGCATCAAAAATACAGCCTTCTTCTGTCTACATATTTCACATTCCCGCTCCATTGGAGTCAAATCAGGATAAAGCTCTTCTAATTCTTTGGTGGTTATGAAGTAGATATCCTTTGGTAAAACCATAGGAAGGACAGGGAATTTACGATGTACACGTTGTTCCGTTTTACGGAGTACCTTATATATTTTACGAACCGTCTGTTTCAAATAGGAAATGGTTCTTTCTTCCTTAGAAATAATTCGCTCCCAGTCCCATTGATCTACATATGCGGAGTGAAGACTATCTAGCTCCTCATCTCTTCGTATCGCATTCATATCTGTATATAAGCCCTTTTCTATAGGAAACTCATATTTTGCCAAAGCATTTCTTTTCCACTTGGCTAAGCTTTGAACAATCTCTGCCTCCTCTTCTATATCACGTAGGCCAAACTGAACTCGTTTTTCCGTTCCATTTAACTCATCGTTCAAGCCAGTAGAAGGTAATACCATCAATGGTGCTGAAACACGGGTTAGAGCTAAAGCTTTAGCCAAATCCCTCTCAAAATTATCCTTTACAAATTTTATCGCTTTTTCAGTTTCCATCAAATCTAATAAGGAAACATATCCATTTTTTAAAAATAATCTCTTCATAATATCCCTCGAATGCTCCTATTATACCATAAAGTATTTAGATTTTCATTAAAAACAAAGAAATAATTCCTTAAAAGAAAAGGTGCATTGCTGCTAACAATACACCATAATTTTTTATACCTATACCATAAGTATATGCATCTTGTATTTAAAATAGAACCCTTATCTATTCTAAAATTGTTTTCATACACTGTTCTATCAAATCTGCATAATCCCCATAAATTATGATGTGGTGATTCCCACAAGGGGTTTTTAATAGTTCAGTGACAGAACGATCTAATCTTACATTAATCTGAGTTCTACATAAATTTTTTTCATTTAGATTGTTCATTAGAATACCACTAGAAACAAAATAATGCTTTAAATCAGAAGACATTCTAAAGATGGTAACCTTCCCCTTTTTCATTTCACCTTTGATAGCAACACCAATTCCACTTTCAAAATGAGTATCTAGCTTATACTCCTCCAGCATATCAAATGGAACTGTACAATGAGCAAAGGTGATACAATTATTATCTGTATCAATTCTAGAAGGATTGGCCTGAAAGGACGATTGATTCGTTAAAAGTCGAGCAATCAGCATGGTAATCATTGCCATAACATCTCCCTCACAGGTTCCTATGATACCTCTTTTATTTAATTCCGCCAATGCCAAACAGCCTGTAGCCTTTAAACTAGTTAAAAGATCAAAGCATCGAATGGTAGCTCCCGATAGTCCGTACTCCTTAACAATTTCATCTAAAGCATCAAAAATATGAATAGAGGACTCCATATCCTTTGGACTATAAGCCTTAAAATCCTTGATTTGTAAAGAAGAAAAATGGGGTTTTACCGCCTTTTCCTCAATTTGGGATAAAGGAATATCTATCAAAGAAAGCCCCATCTTCTTTTGCACCAAAGAGTAGTCAGGAACAGAGGATATCAGCCAGTCAGAAGGATTTCCAATTACACCAAGCTTAGTCTCTTTTAATACCTTTATCGTACGAGAAATACAGGCTAAATCCTTTATTCTTTTGGCAATATATTCTTCACTTCCATGTAAAATTTCTCCCTTTTTTCCAATCTTATTAAGATAGGATAAAATCTCTAAGGAAGCTGCCAGGCTATTATTACCACCATTGGTAAGCAGATAATAAGGTTCCTGTAGCACCTCAAAATTCTGTAAAAATAACCCTTCAGAACCACCCGTCTGAATAAAAATAAGCTTTAAATCACAAGCATAATCTTCTAAATCTGCCAATGTTAGAGGTGCTGCTAGCTTGTCCTCTACCCGGCTTAAAAAGCGAGTAACCTCCTGATTAAATTCTAAAGAATGCTGTAATCTTGACTTGAATGTTGAAACTTTAATTTTCATATGCTTTCTTCCTTTTTTCTATATTATAAAATACTTCGATTTTCATCCATTAGAGCGATGATGTTTTTCAGTCCTACCTCAAAATCAATATATTCCTTATCTTGGTAAGACAAGCCTGCAACATAAAAATATTCTGTATCCATATATATAAAATTAGCAAAGGATACCTCAATATAATCTCCAAAACTATAATCTTTAAAAAATCCACTTTTTAATAAAAGATTAACATTTTCACCAACCACTTTAACTCTAAGAGGTTCGTTATAGGTAACGGAAGGAACAAATCTTATATACTTTCCTTCTAAAATAATCGTATCCACATCATCTGGAAAATTATCAGAAGAATCATACACCACATTCAAAGAATCATACGCGGTCATTTTTTCTATAAAGAACATCCTTGTTTGATAAAACGAAGGATTACTTAACGTTTTATACATAATGGTATTATATCCAGAGGAAAAGATAGCTCCAAAGAAAAGAGCCGGCGGAACAATACATATACATATAAATAATAATCCCACAATGATAGATAAAACGACAGCTTTGGTTCTTCTACGCTTCTTTGGTTTTTCTTTCTTTGTATCTTTTATTATTTCAAAATCTTCCATTCTAACAGCCCCCTTTCTTTTATCATAGCATACTTGAGAAAGTTCGACAAGAATTAAGCTAAAGTTTCTTTCTTTAGGACAGGAATTAATTCTATATATCCTCTGGTACCAATAGGCTCTAGCTGGATTCTAGGATTGGATCTATCTAAAGTATAACCCATAGCTTCTAAATCCGCTTTATGAATGGCTTGCTGAACCTCCTCAATTGCCTCTCCAAAATTTTCCTCTGCAAAGGGTTCTCCCTGAAATTTTAGATATTTACAGGCTGGAAGCTCAATTATCTCAAAGCCTTCTGGAAGGGATCCTGTATAATCCATAGGAACCTCAGTCCCTTGAACATAGATTGAAGTTCCAGGGGTAACATATTGTTTAGGAAGCCACATACAAATAGGCTCACCAACGATAGAGGGGATGCTTAATAATAGTCCCCAAACATCACAGCCAACCTCTTCTCCATATTTCCAATAATCCTCTGCAGAAATACCTCGTTTCAAAATAACCTTACGCTTTGGTCTTTCCACCTCAGTGATAAAAATATTTTTTACTTCCTTCATTTTTTCGTCCACCTTTCTTTGATTGTCATATAAAATACCGTACGGTGTAAAAAGGAATATTGGTGTTGGATGTAGAGAGTATTCATAAGGATTACAGCCAAACTCCTTTGAAAAAGCCCTTTGAAAACCATCTACACTCTCAAAGCCTGCTTCAAAAGCCACATCTATAATTCTGATATGGTTGTCCCTAAGCTTTAAGGCGGCCTTGCTGAGTCGCATTCTTCGAACATAGACAGCAGGCGTCATATGTAAATATTCAAGAAATAATCGGTAGGAATACCAAGGAGAGTAAAGGGAAGCCTTAGCTAAATCCTTTATCGTTATAACACTATATAAATTTTCTTGAATATAATCCTGCATCCTTTGCACTGCCACTTTATGCTCATCCATCTTCTACTCCTCCTTACATCTTTATTATATAGAACCAAATGACAATCTCCTCGACTTTTTTTGCCATAAAAAAGAAAATATCCTTAAAGCAGGAAAATATTTCATACACCTTAAAGATATTTTTATACCTAATATTTTAATAATTTTCTTCGTGAACCTCAAAGTAGCTCTGTGGATGATTGCAGGTAGGACATACCTCAGGAGCCTTAGTTCCCACAACAATATGCCCGCAATTCCGACATTCCCAGACCTTGACCTCACTCTTTTCAAAAACGGATGCAGTTTCTACATTTTTTAATAGAGCCCTGTATCTTTCCTCATGATGCTTCTCAATAGCACCAACAAGTCTAAATTTTCTAGCAAGCTCTACAAAGCCTTCCTTTTCAGCCGTTTGAGCAAAATTCTCATACATATCGGTCCATTCATAGTTTTCACCCTCAGCAGCAGCCTCTAGGTTCTCTGCCGTATTCCCAATTCCCTTGAGCTCCTTGAACCAAAGCTTAGCATGCTCCTTTTCATTTTCTGCAGTCTTTAAAAATAATGCTGCGATTTGTTCATACCCTTCTTTTTTTGCAACAGATGCAAAATAAGTATACTTGTTTCTAGCCTGAGATTCTCCTGCAAAAGCGGCCTCTAAATTTTTTTCTGTCTGCGTTCCTGAATACTGATTTTTCATATTTTTCTCCTTTAGTTCTTTGTTATTTCCATTATACAATAGATTCTTTAGTTAAACAATATAAAAAGAATTTAGTTTTTCAATTTTTTGTTTTGAAAAATACAATAGCCTATCCAAAGTCCTAATCCAATAATAAGGACTAGCTGTAAAACGAAAAAGGTAATTCCAATTATGACGTTAACACCCATCCCTAAAAAAGGAAAAATCATTAAGCTATTTATTTGTTTTGAATTGTAAAATTTTTTATAATAAATGAGAAATCCTATTTCTCCTATCAATATAATCGTCAATATAAGATTTAAAATAAGCCACAATATAGAAAAGCTATCCTCTTTCGAATTTGAAATAAAAAGAAATTCTGATAATCTATCAACTTCAAATATAGCATACTCCTCTTCAATGGTATATTCAATGACAGTTGATATTCCCTCATGAAGATGATATAAAGTAAAGTCTCCATTCTGTAGGGATGCTGGAATATAAAGTTTCAGTCTCAGCATTCCATCTGGCTGAACAGATACCCCATTCATTTTTAAAGTAACATCATAGATAGAATGAATTTCATCATCTATATGTTCCTTATAAATTTCATAATTTGAGAAATCCTCCAAAAGCTCCACATATAGCTCAGTTCCTGCCAAAAGTCCATTATTTTGAGATACAATGACTATCGCCTTATCATTCAGTTCATTTCCAAACTCCTTCAGCTCAGCAATTCGTTTTGGCAGTTGTCTTTGTTCGATATGCGTACCATTGCGAGAACAAACTCTTCTTTCTATTCCAAATTCTTCTATGGTCGATTCTTGAATTATATTCCATAAACCATACATATGCCCTAGTGGCTCTATTACTTCTGGTTGAACCATTACCATATTGCATATAGAACAATGGCTTCCTTCTGTGCTTCCTGGTGTTGTACAGGTGGCAGCTATCGATAAATCTATAACCTCCTGATGGCCTAACGCTGGTATTTCTCGATATGTCGTATAGTTACAGCGGGAACATGCCTCATAGGAGGCCCAGCCTGATTCCGTACAGGTGGCTTGCTTCTCCTCATATATTATAATATTGTGGCCTAAAGATTCTATTTTTCTATTTTCCTGATGGGAAGCATTATGACTACATGTCCGTAGTTCTTCTCCAGCCTCTGTACAAGTTGCCTCTTTTATTATCCTCCACTGTCCAAAACTGTGTGCAGATGGATCTAAGGGTATAATCTCTTCTCTATCTAAATTACAACGAGAACAGGTTTGTTTTTTATTACCCTCCGCTGTACAAGTAGAACTATGGATAACTTCCCATTCCCCGAATACATGACCTAGTGGCTCTATCACCTCAGGTTGAACCAATACTATATTACATAAGGAACAATGGCTTCCTTCTGTACTTCCTGGTGTTATACAGGTGGCAGCTATCGATAAATCTATAACCTCCTGGTGGCCTAACGCTGGTATTTCCTGATATGTCGTATAGCTACAGCGGGAACACGCCTCATAGGAAGCCCAGCCTGATTCCGTACAGGTGGCTTGTTTTCCCTCATATGACATAATATTGTGACCTAATGCTGATATCGTTAAGTCTTCTAAAATGATTTTATTTTGATCAAAAATAGTTTGACAACCCTCACAAATATAATGTCCTTTCTTACCTGCCTCTAAACAGCTTGCTTTTACTTCTTCAACCCAATCGCCAAAAGTATGCGGTAACAATTCTATTTCTTCCTCTTCCATTTTTAAACAACGTGTACATGTGTGCTTTCTTTTTCCAACCTGTAAGCAGGTAGCTTCTTCAACAAGCTCCCATACACCATAGGAATGTCCTAGGGCTGTCTCAGGAATAGAGAAAATCTCTGTGCCCCGTTCTCCACAAATACAGGAATAATAATAACTCTCATCTTTTTCACAGGTAGCCGCGCTTGCTTTAAATGCATGAGTTGCTTGATTAAAAATATGCTTTGTATTTTCGGTCTTAACTCCACATTCGGAACAGGATCGCCAATGATTTTCACCATCTTTCTCCCACGTCGAAGAAAAAAGATGATGCTCTGGATCAACTTCTCCATATTGCTCCCCACAAAGAGAACAAACAGGTTTGGTAGAACAGGTTCCTTTTCCGCCACTATGATTTTGAATTTTGACCTCTGATTGATCTAAAACTATACATTGCTTAGTATCAGAAGAAAATATATTTTTTAAATCCATTTCTTGATTATAGGTTAGAAAGCCTGTGGTAAATATGTCATTCTGAGAAAGGGTGACACCTATTGATGAGGCTACATTTAATTTTTCTTCTATCTCCAATTTATATCCTTGTTCTATATATAAATTATTTTCTACACCATTAGATTTGTTCAGCATAATTTTGGGCGTATTAGATAGTTTGATTAAACCACCATTATAATGAATACCGGCTCCCATTTTAGCTGAATTTTTTTGGATAACGCCCTTTGTAAAGGTTAACGTACCACTGCTAATCTTGATTCCACCACCACTAGCTTCTGCAATGTTGTTTTGAATCATTCCATTAGAAAAAACCATATTTCCAGAATATAGATGAACTCCACCACCTACAGTTTTAGCCTTATTGTCTGAGATAGTTGAACTATAGTTCATTGAAAAGGTATGATTACTTTCACTTTCAAAAAAGACACCACCACCATCATCTGTTGACTCATTATTACTTATAGTACCATAATAAAAGGAAAAATCGCCATTACAAACGCATACTCCACCACCACAGCCTGCCTTATTATAAGAAATTTTTCCACCAAACATTTCTAATGTTCCACCATTATTTCTTATTGCTCCGCCATGTCCATTTATCGCTGTATTTCCTGCCAATGTGCCTGACGAAAATACTAATCTTGCATTCTCTTCTATTAAGATAGCTCCCCCTAAAACTGAACCTCCAGTCCCTTTTCCTCCAGTGATTAATCCTCCATTTATAGTAATTTCTTCATTTGTCAAAGGATTAATGATAGTGTGTTCTTTTGCAACATAGGGAAATATGGAATTATCATTATAATTATCTTTGATTGATAAATGTTTATTAGATAGAACTCGAAAAACACTACCACTTTCCCCAATATGTTTTATCTGATATCCATTTAAATATAATACTAACCCTAAAGATATGTTGACATCCAAAGTTTCCGTAACTTCTATATCTGAAAGTAAAACCATAGATGCACTTGAGCCAGTATGATTATACAAATAGTTCCAAGCTTCTAAAAAATTTTCATAATAAACAAAATCATTTGAAAATGTTTGTATTGCAGCCACATATTCACTTTCTACAGGGTCTACCTCTAAAGATAGCTTCGTCTGATCTCCATACTCCTTCATTTGTTCATTGTTTTCCTGAGAAGAACTAAAATTCCCCATATTACAAATGCCTAGAAAGGAGATGATTCCCAAACCAAACAATAAGAGTCCTAACTTTAGATTTAAAGCTTTATTCATATTCCAAACACCTCTTATCTTAACAGTTTTCAATTGTTAACAATTGAAGTATACTTGTAAAATAGAAGTAAAGTAATACTTTTGACAAAAATCTAACAATTTCTAACACCAAAATAAAAAGGATGAATTATAAAAACATCCTTTTACTCCCTTCTTCTTTACTTTTTAAATAAGTGGACTTAACAGCTGTTGACAAGTATGATAATATTATGCTGTAAATCCTTTACTCCCAGTTGTATTCCTTTCTTTCTAAGTCTTCTTCAAAATTCAATAGATAAGAAACACTGACATGCAGGGCTCTTGCAATTTTACAGATGGTAGAAAACTTCACATCAAATCTCGCATTTTCTACATGACCGATTGTTTTTCTAGATAGCTCTGCCTCATCTTCTAAATCCTCTTGAGACCAACCGACTATCCTTCTTAACTCTTTGACTCTGTTGGCTAATTTAAATCTTTCTTTCAATAATCTTTCTTCTCTATTCCTCATATTCATCACCAATAGTATTATCGGCGATTAGGAAATATATCACCAGGCAACGCATTTCCCATTTGCTATAAAATTTCTAATTTCGAAATTTTTTTTAGATTTAAAACAAAAAACTATCCCATTTAGGATAGCTTTTATTCATTTTAGTAACAGAATTATTCTGTTAGAAAATAATCTTTAATTTGTTTATTTCGATTGACAAAATACAAATATAGGAAAGAAATCACCATCATTCCTATAAAAATGCAAAGCTCAATACCAATAACTTTAAAGTCTATTCTAAATATAGAAATTCCTGCCTGATAAATCCCAGTAGCAAAGGAATAATTTAAAGAATTTACTAGAAAAGCCCCAATAATCCAAGATAAGAAGATAGATATCACCTGTAACAATACTATAGCTACTATACTAGAAATAAGAGATTGTTTTGAGGATAAACCTAAACAACGGAGGATACCTATCTTTATAGAATCTGCTTTCAAAACAATACATAAAAATATATAAGTTATCAAAAGTAGGATGATACTTAAGCCGATAACTACTGAAATTAAAACTGGTTTTGATTGTTGTATTTCCTGTCCTAAGCGCAGCACCTGATCAATTGTTGTATTAGATGCTTGATCCTTACTAAAGGAATAATTACAATCTAGGAACATATTTATGATTTCATTTTGGTTTTCTTTTCCATAAAAGGACACTCCTGTAAAAAACACCATATTCTCTTCTATTTCTTTATATTTTTGATCAGATACAATGACAAACATATCTCGACCAATCCAGGATGAGTCCTGTAAAGCCGAAATAATTTTCATTCCTTGAGCATAGATTTCATTCATATTCACATAGGAATAAAGTCCCTCTTGGTTAGTAAAATCAGCAAAGGAAATAAAGCTTTTTATATATTCCTTTTTCCCTTCCTCCAAATCTAGATATTGCAATAAAGCTTCTGAAATAATAGCTTCCTCCTCTTTTAAATCTATTGGCTCCATTCCTGAATTAGAATTAAAATTGGATATCGGTACATACACAATTCCAGTCTGCAAGTACCGTTCAATAGAAAGAGAATCTGTATCCACAATTTTATTTTTCCATAAGCCACCATATACCATAATCGAAGTATTTTTATAAAGCTTACTTGATTCATAATCACATCTTACTCCCTCACCCTCAAAGGTTGAGGTTAGTTTTATCTCTATCGACATTAAATTGTGAGACAGAGAAATTCGGATGGGCTCAGTCAAGGTGGTTTTATTAAATATTTTTTTAAGGGTTTGTGTCCCTATGCTTCCTTCTCCAATAGGGATTTGACTATTTTTGAAAAAAAGGACTCCATCATACATATCTGGAATAGAATAACCAAAATTAGTTTCTCCTAGGTAATTTGTACAATTCTTTATAATTTCATTGGATATCTGAATATCTCGTTCTAAAATATCCCCATTTGTATGGTGCATAGTTACCTTACGGTTTGGGGTATATATTTTATCCTTCTCTAATTGCTTAGTCAAGGTTAGTTTAGAATCAAAGGTTGTATAAGATGCCAGCATAGCAATTCCAAGGAATAAAAATAAAAATATGATGCAGAAGCATATACCTAATACCCACTTTTTCTGAAAAAATTGGCACCCAAGCTTAAATAAATTCCCATAAGAAATTCTTCGCTGTTTATATTCAATAGGTTCCATTTGATGTTTAGAACTGGAAAGAATCGTATCCTTCACAATTTTTCCTGATTCAAATTCAATAATCCGGTCGGCATTATTTTCAACTAAATCCTTATCATGTGTAATACATATGACTAGTCTATTTTTAGAAATATCCTTCAATTTCTGCATTACTTTTTTTGTATTTTGATAATCTAAAGCGGCAGTAGGTTCATCACAAACAATAATTGGCTTATTCTGAGCTAAAGCTCGATAAATAGCAATTCTTTGTTGTTGCCCACCAGACAGCTGATTTGGGCAACGACGTAACGGAAGGTCCTCATCTATTTGCAGTTCTTCTTTTGATTCCTCTTTATAAACCTTATTGGAAATAAAAATATTTTCTTTTCCAGTTAAAGAGGCAATCAAATTGTTCTTTTGAAAAATATAGCCAAAGGTATTACTTCTTATTTCTCTTTTTTCTTCTTTTGTTAGAGTGTTGATACATACATCATCTAAATATAAGTTTCCTTCAAAGTCTTCATCTAAAAGACTCAAGCAATTTAAAAAGGAGGATTTTCCTGACCCATTTCTACCACAGATGCAAATGAAACCTGTTTCTGGAAGTTCAATAGAAACATTATCTAATGCTTCCACTTTTTCGCCTTTAGAATGATAGGTCTTACAAACATTTTCCATTCTTATTTTCATTTGAAATCCTCCCTTTTTTAAACTTTAAGAAATAGTTATGTAGTTATTATGAGTGCCTAAAGCAGTTCCCCAACAGGAGCCCCACCTTCCTCCTTCGGCAATAGAAAATTGCCCTCCAGTGGTAAGCCTTAAAAGAATAGGGCTACTTGAGGTAGGAACTGTAAACCAAAAACATCCAAACTGGACATTTGAGTTCATACTATAGCTGTCATTTTCCGTATAGCGATGTTTTATGTCTACCTTGTTATCACTTCTAGAAGAATTGTTTTCTACAACTACACTTGGATACGTTGCTGATTTAGAGACTTCAATTGTCGGCTCTACATAGCTTAATCCTGTGCTTGGATCTGTTGTAAATGTATAAGAAACACTTACCGTTGAGGTGTAAGTAATAATGGTACTCGTTGGCTCAGATCCCAAATATAATGCACTCCCAATAGAATCTAATTCCAAAGTCAATTTCGTATACTCCGAAGAAGCATCTCCTGTCTCTGTAAACCAATTTCCCATGCCGTTTGCATATTTCACATTATCCTTAGGCTCCATTGTGGTTTTATACAAAACAAGAATATTATATGTGTTATTTTTGTTTTTACCTATTCTATAATATTCATATTCTGTATAAACAGACCCCATAATTTCATTTCTAGTACTTTTCACTGAATAGCTGTCAGATATGCTTTGACCTAATAATTTTATTTCTTTATTAGAATCCTCTTTCACCTCAAAGGCTCCTAGTTTGGACAGATTTTGAGTTGGCTCTCCTCCACCTCCGCCATCTCCAATAATTGGAAAAAATAAATCAGGGGAAATTCTTGCGGCAACTGAGAACCCACAAGTTATAATTCCAATAAAAATTGTAGTTAAACTCAATAAAAATATAAATGCTTTCTTCATACTTGAATCTCCTAATTCTTTAATTACATAGATTTGTAAAGAACTATATGCATTTAAAAAACTACAATTTTTTTTATTTTAGCATAAGATTTAAATTTTTTTTGTCGAATTCATATTTTTTTTCAAATTTTTGCATATAGTTCTTCTAAATAAACTTAAACTTTTTTAATTCTTAAACTCAAATTCAATGGAATAGGGATAATCTGAAAATGTATAAACTCCATCATCATCAAAATCTCCAAAATCAATGTCAGGATCATTACCTAATTTGTTAAAATCATAATTTCCTAACTGAACCCCTACTAAGAATATAAGTCCTACTCCTATTAAAAAAATTACAATTTTCATCTTTTTCATTGTTCTTTACCTCCGACAATAGAGTAGCATAACTAGTAATCATTTTCAAATTAACAAGCCAATATAACATTGTTGTTTTATTTAATTAATATAATTATTTATAATAAAATGTTAATAAAACATTGTTTTTGTAAGTTAAAAACCAGCATTTTTATAATTTTCAACATTTTAAAAGAAAAAAGCTTACGATATCATAAGCTTTTTGAAAAAATATTTATTCTTCTATAAATTTCATTGTCTTGGCAATATACTTTAAATAATCTGATGTACAGAATTGCTGGAAGATCTCCTTAGAAAACTTCTTTTTTTCATATAAATTATCATAAATTTGATTTGCCATATCACTATACTCTATAATTTGGTAGTCTATTTCTTCCTTTTTGTAATTCATCTTAAAGTAAGCCAGCAATACAATAAGCATTGTTACCTTTACTTTTAATGCTTCGTCATTGAGATACATTTCATTAAATAAAATGATTTGCTGATAATCCTCTAGCATAAAAAGTGCCATAAGGTAGTGCATTATAATATGCTTCGTAAATGAGTATTTTGTTTCCTCATTTAGAACATAATTTAAAACCGGAGTAATTACCTCTAATGCCAATTGAGGAAAATGAAGCTTATTATACATAGCCGCTATATTATTTTTCGCAATACAATATCTTTTGATATTACTATCCTCTAAATATATCTTTTCTGCTTTTTCATAAAACAGAATCGCCTTTGAATAGTCTTCCTCGGTATATGCCACAGACCCCATAACATGGTAATACATCCACAATAAAGACGGATATTTACTATAACAGGTTTTATCGCCAATGGCTTCCTTACTTTGATTTGCATATAAAAGTACCATTAAAAAGATTGCCTCTAGCTCCTCATAAAAGAATTCCTTTGGAAAATGCGATAGGAAGCTCACATCCTCCCTTATATCCTCCATGATTTCAGCATATAATTTATTTTGATTCATTTTCAGTAAAATACGAAATAAAATAAAGATTGGTTTCAAATAATTATTTTGTTCAATATAGCTTTCTAATTCCTGATAATCCGCCTTAGAATCATATTTGTAGTAAATGGCCATATAAAGTCTAGATAAGAGTTTTTCATATTTGGACTGATAATTTTTATCAATTTGATGGGTTTGAAAATAATTTAATAAAGTGATATGATTATCATTCTTGGCATTGTCTATAATTCTGTTTAGACGATAGGTAGAGGCAGGTATATTCAAATCAACCAACACCTCTTTTTTGAGTTTATCCGTATACTTGAACATGCCATCAAAATAGTAATAGTACCGATTTGTGTAATCAAAATAATTTTGCAAGGAAAAATAATGGATTTCTTTCATTTAGTGCACCTCATAATATTGTAGTTGAATTCTATCATATCCTTTATTTCTTTGCAAATCCGAACATTTTTCAAATATTAATTTTTAATTTAAATCCCCTTATGATTGAGAAATAAAAACAATAAATGGCTGTTTTTCAAGTTTAAAACCCACCAATTTATTTCTTGCAACAATTTTCAAAAAGGAGCTTAGTAAAAGACTTATTGCCCTATTAGCTTTTAGAATAATTAATGCCAGCCTTTTTAGCCTGACTTGTCAGCATACGAACAGGTAGTGTATATTGCTTCCCATCTTTAACAAAATGTGTTCCACACTGCCGAAATTCAAAATTTACATTATGAGAAACGCATTGCTCTCTTATAGAAAGAACCCATTCATAGTCCAAAGGTCTAGCATCCATGTCCGATTCTCCTCCAACCACAACCAGCTCTATGCCATCTAAATAGGAGGAAATATCAATTTTTTCTAGTAATGGCTGACACACGATATTTTTATGCTTTATTGGCAACTTATTGAAGATAGGTAATCTTTCCTCTACTGCTTGCTGATTTTCCACTGTACAGGATACAATCACATTTTCATAACCATCCTCCCAATCCTCAGGAATGCAATCCATAAAGCGTTCTATTCTTTTGGTTAAAAATAGAAATAATAAGTCCGAGCGTTCCTTCATCATTTGAAAGCATTCCTTTCGCCACTCATCTGCCTCTTCAATTAAAAAATCAGAAGAAAAACAAACAAATACGACCTGTCCAGATTTCCATTTATATTCCCCATTTTTTTGTTTCATTAAGGGCTCATAAAATTTATCCGTCTTTTCTATTTTGTTTGTGTCAATTCCACGTTTCTTATCACCCTTATGGATATAGCAAAATCTACAGCCTTCACTATATCTATGACAACCACGCCATGGATCCCATCTTGCCATAACTGTACTCCTTTTACGTTCTTTCTATCAACCAATAATCATAATATTGTTTTCCATCATGTCCAATGAGTGGTTCCTCTCTTTTTTCATAGCCAACCTTTTTTAAAGCTTCAATGCGCTCAACTGCATATCCAGGAGCCTTTGTGGCAATCTTATCACATTCGAACCAAGAAAAGAAAGGCGTAGACACGATTGATAAAATCTGTTCCATACTCTCCTGATTTTCATAATCTCTTTTTAAATCAAGACGAAGAAGACCACAGTCTGTATAAAAATCATTGGCGATTCTTTTAAACATTTCAATGGTTCCAATAACTTTATTTTGTTGTTTATCCACGATAGAAAACCGGACAAAGCCCTTATATTCGTGATACTCAATCAACCAATATTTAATCGTATTTTCCATATCCGTCATATTAGAACAATAAAAATTACTTCCATGACAGTTATCGCTATTAAAAAATGGCAACACTAGCTTATCTCCATAGACCTCTATCAGGTCTGCAGAATCCTTCTGTTCAATTAATCTTATCAAGAATGTATCATTCTCTAAAGTAGGACAATGCTCATAAATATTCATAACTTCTTTTCACCTCTTATTTAATCCTTCTAATTTTATATTCATTATATCATAGGTGAAATAAAAAAACATTAAAAATAAAATACACTATAGCTTTTATTTTATAAAGGAATAACCTAAAACCAAATCAAAGGAAACTCCTAATTTTAATATAACAGGCTTTTGAATTGTCTTTGTTTCTAAGCCATTATCTAACCTTATAAATCCCTTACTAATAAAATAAGTTTTATAATAAATCATATTTATTGGATCATAGCCGACAATACGAGATGGAAAGGAAACAAAATCATAAGGCTTTTCTATCATTTTTTGGAGGTTCTGCTCTTGTTCTAAAATTAAGTCTATTAATTTATCATTTCGCTGAAATGTAAAGCTTTTAGGCTTTATAGTTTGAGGAAGAGAAGCATAGATGGTGACCTCTGAGAATAATGGAATAGAAAAAGAAAGTTCTTTCAAAAGATGTAAAAAAAGACATCCACTATAATAGCTTCTCCTTCTAGGATTCAACTGAATATCCACTGAATTTAATATTGAGCAATATTTCTCCATTCGTTTCTTATACTTTGAGGAAGACCATTGTTTTAAGGCCTGAGCTCCCATATATTCTGCAGCCCCTTCAATAGTTTCACTTTTTAATTCCTCTTCTATAGAAGAAGAGATTTTAAGCATCTCATTTCTAATAAAACATATCCTACGTAAAACATCTATATCAGGATTAAAATATCCCTCAACAAGAAGCCTTGAATCCTGATATCGAAGCTGGCAAAGCTTCTCCTCTAAAGGAATAGATAGCAAAAGTAAATCCTTGGGAAATCTCTTTTCTTCTTGTTCTAATTGATAACAATGATACATTTCATGAACTAAATTTGCTGCAAGCACATCCAAATCTTCTATAAAGTCAGTTTCTACATTCCATATAGCTACAATTTTTCCATTCCATTCTATAGCTGTATTTCCATAAAACTCTGCATCATGAACATAAATTTCATTACAAAAACAATATTCCTTACTTGTATATAAAATAAAATCATATTTCTTGAACCCATGATATAATTTTGTAAAATCCAACTGATCTAGTTTCTGATGGATAGTACTATATAATTTTTTTAACTCCATAAAAAACACCACCTAATTTAAGTATAGGTGGCAAAATCATTAATAGCAATTTGAAAATCTCAGACTTTTTCCTAATACGAAAGTAGCTGTAATACCCCTTGAATCACATTCAAAGTTCCTTCTATACATAGTCTTACCGTATCAGAAGCTAGATTACATAAATAAAAACGAACATTTTTTTCTTGATTTATCATTTCTATTATCTTAGGTAAAGCCGGAAGAATTTGATTCTCCTTAAAAACCATCACAAAGCATCCTAAGCCTGTAGCATTCGTTTGTTTTAAATTATCTAAACAAATAGAATTTAATTTAATTTTTTGTTCCTCCGAGATATAGGGGTTTGTGAAAAATTCTTGAATTGCAGCTTCTGAAAAAACCCATTTTCCATTGACTTTTTCTCCCTTTAATAATCCAAGCTGCATATAATTTCTCAGGGTTCTAGTTGTTACCCCTAGCATCAAGGCAATTTTATTTAAATCATACTCCATTCAACCGACTTCCCTTCTATGTTCAAGGTGCTATAAGATAAATAAAACTTTTTCAAAATCCTTTACAAAATATCTAATCTTATCTCTGCCCTTTTTTACAATCGTATGTCCTTCATTTTCTAATCGTTCTTTTTGAGCTTCAATACCACCAGGATATTTCGCATTAAGCTCTCCATTAGATTTTAAGGTTCTCCAATAAGGCGTTTTATCTTCATTTCTTTGATGACTAGCCCAAGCGACAATACAAGTAAATATGCCTGCAGTCATTGGCTCAGTAAAATCAGCATTTGCCTGTTTAGCCAAATAAAACCTTATGGCTTCTATTGTTAACACCTTGCCGAAGGGTACTAAACGCATAATCTTATCATAATCCAACGGAGGAGCAAAATACATTTTATTTCCTCCGTACTTATGGATACTTTTTTCATCCGTGATTAATTGAATTTTTGGCATATCCTTACTATTGTTCAGCATTGCGTTAAAATCCTTGTTATCTTCCTTTGCCATCATCCCAAACCTCTTTCTTATCTATATCAAATTTCCCTAAAAATTTAAAGTGCTTAGAATTTATATAAAAATAGTATACTTCCATTAATGTGTTTTTGTCACTTACATTGGCTTTAAATTATTATTAAGTCGTTCTACCATCCATGCAATTCTCTTCTCACGACCCTCATCTGTTTTGGCGTCTAAATAGGCTTTGGTATAGGTTTTTTGAACAGAGGGAGACATGGCCATAAAATTTGTAAAGGCAGGTTCATAGCTTTTTAATAAAATAGCCAAAGCTTGAATTTGTTCCTCTGTAACTATAGTGGAGTTCACTACATTCCATTGTCCATTTTCCTTTGCTTCTTTTATTTTAGTTCGACCATATTCAGTCATAAGTCCTCGCTCTTCTAAGCTTTGAACTAATGCTTTATTCTTCTCTGACCATTTGCTATTTTGTCTTCGAATTGAAAAGTATTTTTTGTAGGTTTTATCATCTAGCGCCTGAAGCTGACCATCAATCCAGCCAAAACAGAGAGCCTCCTCTAAGGCCTCATCCGGTCTGATTGTTTTTGGTCCACCGGCTTTTCCAAATAAAAGCCAAACTCCACAATGGGATAGACAATGGTCTAAAAGCCATTTTCTAAATTCTATTCTGTTAGCAAATTTTAATAATTCATCCATGGCTTTTTCTCCTTTTCATAGGAATAATACTGAACTTTGAACTTATTTTCCTTATCCCAATAGTAACATAAAAGGCGGAGAAATACAACTCTATTCCTCCACCATTATATTGTCATTTTTGTTTGTTTTATATTGTTTAAATTATAATTCCAACCTCATATAGACTAACTCTTGAAATCCTAAGGTACGAGAATTAAAGCCTTTAGGGTTTCTCCCAAATTCTATGAAACCAGCCTTTTTATACATCGCTATTGCTGGTTCATTATCTGAAACGACATTCAGCTCTAGCTGAGTATAACCAGCCAATCTAGCACATTCTATGCATGCTTCCAGCAATGCTGTTCCTATCCCCAAGCCCCAAAATTCCTTTAGAACACTTATACCAAATTCTGCCCGATGCATTATTTTATATTTGCTTCCTATTGCCTCAACACCTGCAGTTCCCACAACAACGTTATCTATAACTGCAACTAGCTCTATCTCATTTTCACTTTCTGCTTTCTTCTTTAAAAACAGACTTTCCTGAGCTTCAGTAAAATAATTCTCATCTGGATAAGAAAGAAGATATTCCGTTTGACTATGGGTTAAATTAAAACTTTCTAATACTGATTTACCATCAAACTCCTCTGCATTTCTTACCAAACAAGATTTTCCATTTTTCAATACTATTGTTTTAGAAAACCTCATAATACCTCCAAATTTCAATAAGAAGAATTTAGTCTTATCCTTCTCTAAATTTTAAACATACCATATCTTACTCGAACTCTATTGTTGCAGGAGGTTTGGAAGTACAATCATATAAGACACGATTGACGCCTTTAACCTCATTGATGATTCTTCTAGATATAAGTTCTAAGATTTCATAGGGGATTCTGGCCCAGTCAGCTGTCATAAAATCACTTGTGGTTACCGCCCGTAAGGCGATTGCATAATCATAGGTCCTTTCGTCTCCCATTACCCCAACACTTTGCATATTCGTTAAAGCAGCAAAATATTGTCCTATCGTATGGTCTAAGCCTGCTTTTTTTATTTCCTCTCGATAAATGGCATCTGCATCCTGAACAATTATCACCTTCTCTTCGGTAACCTCTCCTATAATTCTAATTCCCAAGCCAGGACCTGGAAAGGGCTGCCGATATACGAGGTGTTCAGGAATACCAAGTTCGATTCCTACCTTACGAACCTCATCCTTAAATAAAGCTCGTAAGGGTTCTATTATTTCTTTAAAACTAACAACTGATGGCAGTCCTCCAACATTATGATGAGATTTTATCACTGCAGATTTGCCAAGACCACTTTCAATAACATCAGGATAAATTGTACCTTGAACCAAGAAGTCTACTGCTCCTATTTTTTTCGCTTCTTCTTCAAATACACGTATAAATTCTTCTCCTATTATTTTACGTTTTCTTTCAGGGTCTGTTTGGCCCTTCAATTTATGGTAAAAGCGTTGTTGAGCATTCACGCGAATAAAATTCATTGCGAAGGAACCACTTGAACCAAAGATAGCCTCAACCTCGTCACCCTCGTTTTTCCTTAAAAGACCATGGTCTACAAACACACAGGTTAATTGTTTTCCCACAGCTTTAGAAAGTAAAACGGCAGCCACACTGCTGTCTACTCCTCCAGATAGAGCACATAATACTTTGCCTGTCCCAATTTTCTTTTTTAATGAGGCAATAGACTTCTCTACAAATGCCTCCATTTTCCAGTCACCCGTACATCCACAAATGCAGTAAAGAAAGTTGGAAATCATCTTCAAACCTTCTACCGAATGCATTACCTCGGGATGAAATTGAACAGCATAGAGCTTTAAATGTTCTTGTTCCATTGCAGCAACTGGACAATTCTTAGAATGTGCTGTAACTACGAAGTCTTCTGGTGCACTACTGATATAATCTGTATGGCTCATCCAAACAGAAGTAGATAGATTTACCCCTATAAAAAGTCTCGATTTAGAATGAATTGTTATTTCCGTTTTTCCATATTCACTCACAGTAGCTCGTTCTACTTTGCCACCTAAAAGCTTCGCCATCAGCTGTGAGCCATAGCATATTCCTAAAATAGGAATCCCTAAATTAAAAATTTGTTTAGAAATTGTAGGAGCATCCTCTAGGTATACACTGTTAGGCCCACCTGTAAAGATGATTCCTTTTGGCTGAAATTTTACAATTTCTTCCAAGGGCATAGTATAAGGATGTACCTCGCAAAACACATGACATTCTCTAATTCTTCTTGCGATTAACTGATTATACTGTCCTCCAAAATCTAACACTAAAATACGTTCTGTCATAGTTCTACTCCCTATTTTGTATAATTTGGAGATTCCACTGTAATATCTACATCATGAGGGTGAGATTCCTTTAAGCCTGCATTGGTAATCCGTACAAATACAGCATTCTTTTGAAGCTCCTTAATGGTTGGTGCTCCACAATATCCCATACCTGCTCGAATACCACCACAAAGTTGATACAAGGAATCTGCCACCGGTCCCTTATAAGCAACACGTCCTTCAATTCCTTCTGGAACTAATTTTTTAGCCGTTGTCTCCTTCGCCTGAAAGTAACGGTCTGCAGAGCCACGCTTCATTGCTGCCAAGGAACCCATCCCTACATAGGATTTATAGCGACGTCCTTGAAAGATAATCTCTTCTCCAGGAGATTCCTGACATCCTGCCAAGATAGAACCAAGCATTACGGCATCCGCTCCAGCAGCTAAGGCTTTGACAATATCTCCTGAAAATTTTATTCCGCCATCCGCAATCACACAAACATTCCTATCCTTACAATATTCGGCGACCTCAGCCACAGCTGTCATCTGAGGCACACCGACACCAGCTACCACACGAGTTGTACAAATAGACCCTGGTCCAATTCCAACCTTAACTGCATCTGCACCTGCATCAATCAAAGCCTTGGCGGCCTCCTTCGTCACAATATTTCCTGCAATCAAAGGTAAATGGGGATGAAGCTTCTTAATTTCCTTTACCATTTCAATGATATTCTTAGAATGTCCATGAGCACTATCTAATGCTATCACATCTACTCCTGCTTGAACTAACGCATTGACCCGATCTAAGCTATCCATTCCAACCCCAACAGCTGCCCCACAGCGTAATCTTCCTTTGCCATCCTTGCATGCGTTTGGATAATTTAAAGCATTATCAATATCCCTAGCAGTAATCAACCCTTTTAAAATTCCATTCTCATCTACAATCGGAAGCTTTTCTATCCGGTTTTCCCAAAGGATGGCTTCCGCCTCCTTTAGGGTGATTCCCTCTTTAGCAGTAATCAGTTGATTTGCCATATATTTTTTCACAGATTCTTTAGAGGGCTTTGTATACTTTAAATCTCTACTAGTTACTATCCCAAGTAGCTTGTGCTTATCATCAACAACAGGCAATCCACTAATCTTATACTCCTGCATAAGCTCAAAGGCTTCCTCAAGTGTGGCAGCTGGAGAAAGCGTAATTGGATTGGCAATCATACCACTTTCATTTCTCTTTACCAAATCCACCTCAGCAGCCTGAGCCTCTATACTCATATTCTTATGAATAAAGCCAATGCCACCCTCACGCGCTAAAGCAATCGCCATCCTAGACTCTGTAACAGTATCCATTGCAGAAGATAAAATAGGTATATTTAATTCCAATGATTTTGTAAGCTTAGTTTTCAAGCTCACCTGAGCAGGAACAACCTCAGAATACTGAGGAACTAGTAAAACATCGTCAAAAGTTAAGCCTGTACGGATAGCATCAAAATTCATCTATTTATCCCCCTTTATTCCACAACGTTCATAAATGAAATCAACATTTTTAAAATAATACTCTAATGAAAAACAGCTCTTCAGCTCTTCAATAGATAGATATTGCATGACCTCTGCATTACCAGACAAAAGAGTTTGATAATCCTTTTTTTCGTTATACGCAATCATCGCAATCGGCTGAACAAGGTCATAAGCCTGTTCTCTTGGAAGTCCCTTTTCAATTAAAGCATTCATCACTCTTTGCGCAAAAATCACACCATTTGTTTTATAGATATTTTCTAGCATTGTCTCTGGATAAACGACTACGTTGTCCAAAATTCCTTTAAAACGGTTAAGCATATAATCTAATAACATCGTTGCATCTGGTAAAATGATGCGTTCTGTTGATGAATGGGATATATCTCTTTCATGCCATAAGGCAACATTTTCAAAAAAGGTTAACATATAGCCTCTCATCACCCTTGCACAACCACAAATATTTTCTGATGAAATCGGATTTCGTTTATGAGGCATAGCAGAGGATCCCTTTTGTCCTTTAGAAAAAGCTTCCTCTAGCTCATGGACCTCTGTTCTCTGCAAATTGCGAATTTCAAAGGCCATCTGTTCTAAAGTTGCGGCAATAGTAGCAAGTGTAGCCATATAATAGGCATGGCGATCCCTTTGTAACACCTGAGTAGATATATTTGCAGATTCAATTCCAAGAGCTTCACATACATAATCCTGAATGAAAGGCGGAATATTTGCAAAATTTCCTACTGCCCCACTAATTTTCCCAGCCTCTACCTCTCTTCTAGCAGACTGAAATCTAGAGATATTTCTCTTTGTCTCCTCATACCACAAAGCCCACTTTAAACCAAAGGAGGTTATATCTGCATGGATGCCATGTGTTCTTCCAATACATGGTGTATTCTTAAAACGAAGTGCTTGTTTTTCTAAAACCTTCTGAAATTCAATTAAATCCTCAAACAGAATATCGTTTGCCTGCTTCAATAGATATCCATTTGCAGTATCCACAACATCCGTTGAGGTGAGTCCGTAATGAACCCACTTTCTTTCCTCTCCTAGAGTTTCAGATACGGCGCGAGTAAATGCTACTACATCATGCTTTGTCTGTTGTTCTAACTCATTAATTCTTTCCAGGGAAAAGCTAGCATTTTTTTCAATTTTATTCACATCCTCAGTAGGGATATGTCCTAATGTACTCCATGCCCGACAGGACAAAATCTCCACCCTTAAGTAGGCTTGAAACTTATTTTCATCGGTCCATATTTTTCGCATTACAGGTCTACTATAACGTTCAATCATATCCTATTCCTCCATATGCTTTAAAAAGCATTCTATCGTATTTTCAATTAAACAGCAAATAGTCATTGGGCCAACTCCACCAGGAACCTTAGTAATATAAGAGACTTTTGGTTCAACGTTCTGAAAATCTACATCACCACAAAGCTTATTCGTTACAGAATCACGATTAACTCCCACATCAATCACAACTGCCCCTTCTTTTACCATATCAGCAGTTACAAATCTTGGTTTTCCAACCGCAGCAATCAAAATGTCGGCCTGTCTTGTTACCTCCGCTAAATTTTTCGTTCTACTATGAGCGATGGTAACTGTCGCATTTTTATCTAATAAAAGCTTGGATACAGGTAAACCTACAATATTGCTTCTACCGATAACACAAGCGTTTTTTCCTTCTATAGGATAATCAATAGATTTCAACAGCTCCAAAATCCCCTTTGGCGTACAAGGGATAACTCCGGGCTGTTTAAGATATAAGGCAGCTACATTACTTGGATGAAAGCCATCAACATCCTTATCATAACGGATAGAATTGATTACAAAGGTTTGGTTGATATGCTTAGGTAATGGAAGTTGAACTAAAATGCCATCTACCTCTGCATCCTGATTTAAACCATCAATGATGGATAAAAGTTCAGCCTGGGTGATGGTATCTGGTTTTCTTATGGTCGTATTTTTTATTCCAACCTCTAAGCATGCCTTTTCCTTTCCCTTCACATAGGATACACTACCTGCATCCTCTCCAACCAAAATTACAGCCAAGTGTGGCAATCTTCCATATTTATTTTCTAGTTTTACCACTTCCTCTGCCATAGCTTTTTTCTTTGCAAGAGCTATCTCCTTGCCGCGAATGATTTCTGCCATAATTTTCACCTATTTCTTTAAAACTTTTTTGCCAATATCAGTTCTATGAAATAAATTTTCACATTGGACCTTGTTCACTAAGGATAGAGCCCTTTGATTTGCCTCCTCTAAGGTTTCCCCTTTTCCTACAGCAAATAACACTCTTCCTCCATTGGATAAATATTTTCCATCCGGACTTAAGCTGGTCCCCATATGCAAAATTCCTTCCTGTTTTGCTCCTTCAATCACAAACCCCTTTTGATAGGAGCCTGGATATCCTTTAGAAGCAAGAACAATTCCAATGGTTGAAAATTCTTCCCATTCTAAAATTGGACTTTGATGATTTAAAACCCTCATGATAACCTCATAAAGGTCACTTTTCAATCTAGGAAGAACAACCTCAGTTTCTGGATCTCCAAAGCGACAATTAAATTCAATCACCTTAATTCCAGAATCAGTCTTCATTAAGCCACCATAAAGAACCCCTGTAAAAGGAACTCCCTCTTTGACCATAGCCTTGGCTGTAGGAACCATAATATTTTGCAAAGCATATTCCTGATCCTCTGCACTTAGAAAAGGAAGAGGAGAGTACGCTCCCATTCCTCCTGTATTTGGACCCTGATCTCCATCATAGGCTCTTTTATGGTCCTGGGCTGCCTCCAATGGATAGACCTTCTCTCCATCCACGAAGCACATAAAGGAAAATTCAATTCCTTGTAAGAATTCTTCAATCACAACTCTACCAGTTCCATATCTTTTATCTAAAAGCATCTCCTGTAGAGCCTGTTTGGCTTCTTCTAGATTATAAGCTATTATAACACCTTTTCCCGCTGCTAATCCATCATATTTTAACACAATTGGAAAATTCTTTTGTTTTAGATAGGAGATAGCCTCTTTAAAATCAGCAAAAGCTTCATATTGAGCGGTAGGAATCCCATATTGCAACATCAATTTTTTGGCAAATTCCTTACTAGCCTCTATCTGAGCTGCAGCCTGAGTAGGTCCAAAGATACAAAGTCCACGCTTTTGGAAACAATCCACTATTCCTAGGGACAGACTTATCTCAGGACCTACAATCGTTAAATCGATTTGATTTTCTTTTGCAAAATCAGCAAGCTGATCAATTTCCGTATCTTTTATTGGAATACATGTAGCCTGTTCCATCATTCCTGCATTTCCAGGAGCCGCATATATTTGATGGACAAGCATGGATTTGGCAATAGCACACACAATGGCATGTTCTCGACCACCACTGCCAATAACTAATACCTTAGCCATATTAATGTTTAAAATGACGCATTCCCGTCATCAGCATTACGATACTAGCTTCATTTGCGGCTTGAATGCTCAGTTCATCGTTGATACTTCCGCCAGGCTGAACGATTGCAGTAACACCATTTGTAGCTGCATATTTAACGGTATCATCAAAAGGGAAAAATCCATCAGAGGCTAAAATCAGTCCTTCTTTTATTCCTGCGGCATGAGCCTGTTCTACGGCTAGCTTAGCAGAGCCAATTCTATTCATCTGCCCTGCTCCTATTCCCCAGGTTACCCCATCCTTAACCACTACAATAGCATTTGATTTTACATGCTTGACAATCTTCCAACCAAACTCCATATCCTCTAATTCTTTAGAAGATGGTTTTTTATCTGTAATCGTCATAGCCTCATCTAGTGCTTTGGTCGTAGTATAATCATCGGCCGTTTGAACTAAAAGACCTCCACGGACAGCAACCATATGATGTTGCTTAGAACGAACAGGTGCCATGCAAACCTTCATTAGCCGAATATTTTTCTTTTTTCTAAATATCTCTAAAGCCTCTTCTTCAAAATCAGGAGCAAGAATAACCTCTAAAAAAATAGGCTTCATTAATAGAGCAACCTCTTTCGTAATCCTCTGGTTCGTCGCAACGATACCTCCAAAGATGGATACACTATCTGCCTGATAAGCCTTCCTCCAAGCATCCACAACATCTGTACCAATCGCCGCACCACATGGATTCATATGCTTTAAGCCTACCACAAATGGCTGCTGGAACTCACTGACAATCTGAAGGGCCGCATTAGCATCCTGAATATTATTGTAGGAAAGCTCCTTTCCGTGGAGTTGTTGGGCGTTGGCTAAGGAGTAATTTGTCTTTTCACCTAAGGAATAAAACTTTGCCTCCTGATGAGGATTTTCTCCATAGCGCAGTCCTTGTAATAAATTTGCTTCAATAAAAAGCTTTTCCTCTAGTCCCGCATTTTTCCTCATATATTCGGCAATTCTTGCATCATATTCTGCTGTATGTGTAAAGGCCTTTGCGGCAAGCTTAAATCGTGTAGAGTATGATGTATCACCTATTTCTTGGAATTCTCTTATAACTTGATCGTAGTCCTCAGGATTACAAAGTACCGTCACACTATTAAAATTTTTGGCAGCAGAACGCAGCATAGAAGGTCCTCCAATATCTATATTCTCAATAGCCATATCTAAGGTCACATCCTGTTTTTCTATGGTTTTTACAAATGGATATAAGTTTACACAGACTAAATCAATCAATCCAATTCCATTCTCCTTTAGCTGCTGCATATGGTTTGCATTATCTCTCTTAGCAAGCAAAGCTCCATGCACCATAGGATGTAAGGTTTTAACTCTTCCCTCACAGATTTCAGGAAATCCAGTGACATCCTCAATATTTGTCACTTGAATGCCCTGTTCTACTAAAATCTTTCTAGTCCCACCAGTAGCTATAATTTCAAATCCCAAGCTGACTAGCTGACCAGCAAAGCCTACAATATTCGTTTTATCACTTACACTGATTAATGCTCTTCTCATTTTGTATCTCCTTTTAAAAGCTTTTGAATTACAATTGGATATAATTCATGTTCTAGGGCATGAATCTTTTCTTCAATTTGTTCATAGGTATAACCCTCATCATAAAAGGCTCTTTGATCTATTATCTTCCCAGTATCAATGTCCCTATCTACATAATGGATGGTAACTCCATACACCTTTACTCCATATTGATAAGCATCTAAAATGCCATGGGCTCCCTTAAAAGAAGGCAATAAGGCAGGATGAAGATTGATAATTTTTCCTTCATAATGACTTAAAAGAACTTCTCCACAATAAAGCATATAGCCTGCTAGACAAACCAAATCTATGGATTTCCGCTTCAAATGCTCAACGATAATTTCCTCATACTTTTCCTTTGAACCACATTCCTTTAAGGTTAAAACCAAAGTGTCAACCTGATGCTGTTTAGCACGTTCAAGCACATAGGCATCCTTTCTATTTGCTACCAACAAGGCCAATTCAGCGTCAATTCTTCCTTGCTCTATCGCTTTAGCAATTGCTTCAAAATTTGACCCGTTTCCACTTGCAAAAACTGCAATCCGCTTCATTGAATGTTCACCCCAGGCGCATCTGTAATTTTACCTATACAGTAAGCCTGTTCTCCCTGATGATTTAAAATGTCAAGTACCTTTGGGGCATCGGCTTTAGAAACGGCTAAAACCATACCAATTCCCATATTGAAGATGTTATACATTTCCCGATGAGGGATATTTCCTTTTTCCTCTAAGAACCTAAATATTGGTAAGATAGGCCAGCTTCCCTCCTGAATAGAAATTCCCATTCCAGCTTGGAGAATACGAGGAATATTCTCGTCAAATCCTCCACCTGTAATATGAGCTACTCCATGTACATCCACTTGGCTCAAAACTTTTAAAACCGGTTTGCAATAAATTTTGGTAGGGGTAAGCAGTATTTCTCCAATACCCCCTCCAAGCTCGGCAGCATAATCCTTTAACGAAATATGATTATCCTTCAAAATTTTTCGAACCAAGGAAAACCCATTGGAATGAACTCCGCTTGAGGCAAGCCCAATCAAAACATCTCCTACCTGAACCTTAGACCCATCAATCAACCTTTTCTTTTCAACTACACCCGTTGTAAATCCTGCAATATCATATTCCCCAGCGGCATACATCCCTGGCATTTCTGCAGTTTCACCACCAACTAGTGCACACCCTGCTAATCTACAGCCCTCAGCAACTCCCTTGACAATTGCCTCGATTTTTTCAGGTTCATTATGACCAACAGCTACATAGTCTAGAAAATAAAGAGGTTCCGCTCCTTGGGCTAACACATCATTTACACACATTGCAACTGCGTCTATTCCTATTGTATCATGCTTGTCCATCGCAAAGGCTAGCTTGAGCTTTGTTCCAACACCATCTGTTCCAGAAACTAAAACGGGTTCCTTTAGCTTCAAGCTAGATAGGTCAAACATTCCTCCAAAGGCTCCTATAGTTCCCATACAACCCAACCGACTTGTAGAGGCTACATGCTTTTTGATTCTTCTTACAACCTCATATCCTGCCTCCAAATCAACACCTGAGCTACTATATACTTTTGATCCCATATTTCCTCCTATTTCCCATCCTTATTGGCTTCCTTAATAGATTGATAAAGTGCCGTTGGATAATTTCCTGTAAAACACGCAACACATAAGTCATTACGCTTTGCCGCTTGATATAAAGCTTCCTTGGACATAAAATGCAAGGAATCTGCCCCAATGAGCTCTCTAACCTCATCTACGCTATGAAACGCAGAAATCAGCTCCTCATAGGTTGAGGTATCTACGCCGTAAAAGCAGGGATTTGTAATTTGAGGAGAAGCTATCCTGACATGCACCTCTTTCGCTCCTGCCTCCCGCAATAAAGAAACAATCTTTTTACTGGTAGTCCCACGAACTAAAGAGTCATCAATCAAAATGATTTTTTTATTTTTCACAATAGAAGTAACCGCGGATAGTTTCATACGAACACCTTTTTCTCTAGCACTTTGAGAGGGAACAATAAAGGTTCTACCCACATACTTGTTTTTAATGAGACCCATTTCATAAGGAATCCCACTTTCTTCTGCATAGCCGATTGCCGCGGAAAGAGAGGAATCTGGAACACCAATCACCATATCTGCCTCTGTAGGAAACTCCTTATATAAAAGACGTCCTGTTTCCTTACGAAAGGCATGAACATTTCTTCCCTCTATATCACTATCTGGTCTAGCAAAATATATATATTCCATTGCACACATATGATATCTTTTATACCTGGAGTAATCATAGGATTTTAATCCATTCCTATCAATTACAACGACCTCTCCTGGGGCAATATCGCGGATAAAGAAAGCATTGACCACCTCAAACGCACAGGTCTCACTAGCAACTACATAGCCGCCATTCATCTTTCCAATGGATAAAGGTCTCAACCCATATTTATCTCGACAGGCATAGAGCTTATCCTTGGACATTATGATGAACGCAAAGCCTCCCTCAAGCATTTGAAGAGACTCTAAAATAGAATCAATTCTATGCATTTCATTTGAATCCTTTTTTATTAAATGAGCTAAAATTTCACTATCTGAGGTCGACTGAAAAATGCTACCCTTTTCCTCTAAATATCTCTTTAATTCATTAGAATTTACGATATTCCCATTATGAGCTAATGCGAAGTTCCCCGTATGATGGTTGAAATAAAAGGGTTGGACATTCTCTATACCGCCACCACCGGCTGTGGAATACCGGACATGCCCAATGGCCATATTCCCACTCAAAGCTTTTATTTTCGCATCGTCAAAGACCTCTGTGACGAGGCCCAAACCCTTTTGTTTATAAAATTTTTCATAGTCCACTGTGACAATTCCACATCCCTCTTGTCCTCGATGCTGAAGAGCATGAAGACCATAATAGGTAACCTCAGCAGCGTTCTCCACATTGTAAACTCCAAAAACTCCACATTCTTCATGAAGCTCACTATCTAACATATCTATAAAATTCATGTTAAGCTTACCTTTACTTTAAAGACAATAATCGTCTATAGATTTCCTCATAGGCATCAATCACATTACCCAAATCTCTTCTAAATCGATCTTTATCCAGCTTATCCATCGTCTTTTCATCCCAAAGTCTAGCTGTATCTGGAGAGATTTCATCAGCCAAAACAATCATTCCATCCTCTGTTTTACCAAACTCTATTTTAAAATCTACTAGAATTACACTAACACTTAAAAATAATTCCTTCAAAGCCTCATTTACTCGGCGTGTAATATCGTAGACCACCTCTAAATCCTGATAGGTTGCAGCCCCAAGTGCTACAGCATGATGGTCATTGATGAGAGGGTCTCCTAAAGCATCATTTTTATAACAAAGCTCATAAATGATATTTTCCGGTTTTGTCCCCTCTGGAATTGCCAAACGCTTGGAACAGGAACCAGCGATAATATTTCTTACGATGACCTCTAATGGTAAAATAGTTACTTTTTTACATAGCTGATCACGGTCATTTAAGGTCTTTATATAGTGGGTAGGAATCCCCTTCTCCATAAGCTTGTGATAAATGATTGTCGTAATCTTATTATTTAAAATTCCTTTATTTTGAATTTGAGCCTTCTTAATTCCATTATATGCTGTGGCATCATCCTTATAGCGCATAACAATGAGGTCTTTTTCCTCTGTAGCATATACCTGCTTAGCCTTTCCTTCATATAACATTTCCTTTGTCTGCATAACCTTCTCCTCTTATTTCTTAAAATAATTTACTGCGTTTGTAAAAATATCCTGAGTCTTATTACCGCTGATATTCTTAAAAAGATTTGATTCATAACGTTCCGTATGACCCATTTTTCCTAAAATTAAACCATCCTTAGATAGAATACCTTCTATCGCAAACTTTGAACCATTTGGATTATATGGTCCCTCCATTGTAGCATTACCATTTTTATCAACATATTGAAAGGCAATCTGACCACACTCTGCTAATTCTTTAAACTGCTTTTCATTACATACAAATTTACCTTCTCCATGACTGACTGCAATCTCAAAGATTTCTCCTCCCTGGAAGCTAGAAAGCCAAGGGGAAGCATTAGACACTAATTTTGTAGATACCATTTGAGAAATATGCCGATTAATATCATTTCGGAATAGTGTAGGAGAATCACTCACTACAGCTCCAAGCCTACCATATGGCAGAAGCCCCGATTTCACTAGAGCCTGAAACCCGTTACAAATTCCTAAAATTAACCCTTTACGCTCTAAAAGACGTTCAATAGCTGATTTCACTAGAGGCTGATCTAGTACATTCGCGATAAACTTTCCACTTCCATCAGGCTCATCCCCTGCACTAAAGCCCCCAGATAATACAAGAATATCCGATTCATCAATTTTTTGAGCCATAATTTTTATAGAATCTAGCACATCTTCACTAGATAAATTCTTAAATACAAAGGTAGAAATCCTAGCTCCCGCTCTATAGAAAGCCTTAGAGGTATCATAATCACAGTTTGTTCCAGGGAATACTGGGAAAAAGGCAGTAATCTCTTCTTTATTTTTTAAAGGCTCTATGGCTTTTGTATAAGGCTTAAGCTGTGGGAATACCCCCGGTTGAAGTACCTTTGTTGGATATACCTTTTCATATTTTTCAGTATTTACTTTGTATAGCTCTTCTAAGCTAAATTCTACTCCTTGAAATACTGCAATCTTACTAGCAATAGTTTTACCTAAATAAATCGCATTTTTATAATCTATTTCCTCTGTGGTCTCTACAACGATAGAACCATAGTTATAGGCGTCTAAAAGCTTTTCCTCGTAGGATATATCAAAGCCAATTTCATTTCCAAAGCTCATTTTACTTAAAGCCTCTATTAGTCCCCCAAAGCCTAAAGCATAGGCTGAAACGATCTTTTTATTTTCGATATGCTCGGTAATAAATTCAAAGTTGTCTTTTAATTCTTGCACATTAGGCGTGTAATTTTCAAGCTCGGTATGCTTTATCAAATAAATACTATGACTTGATGTTTTAAATTCTGGTGAGATGACTTTATTCGCGTCAACCATAGTAATTCCAAAAGCCATCAGCATAGGAGGTACATGGACTTTTCCAAAGCTTCCACTCATAGAATCTTTACCACCAATAGAGGGAAGTCCAAAATCGTTTTGCATTTTCAACGCACCTAATAAGCTGGCTAGTGGTTTTCCCCAGGAAGTCTCCTCATGCATTCTTTCAAAGTATTCCTGAAATGAAAACCTAACCTTGGAATAGGAGGCACCTGCCGCTACTAGCTTAGATAATGCCTCAACCATAGAATACATTGCCCCATGATAAGGACTCCAGCTAGAGATATATGGATTATATCCAAAAGCCATAATGGAAGCGTCATCTGTATATCCAAAGCCTACAGGAAGCTTTTGAACAGAAACCTGAGTTTCCGTTCGCTGTAATTTACCACCAAAAGGCATCAGTACAGTAGAAGCTCCTATACTAGCATCAAATAGTTCAATTAAGCCCTTTTGACTCACAACATTGTCATCCATTAAAGTTTCTAAAACTCTTTCTTTTAAAGATTTTTCCTCCTTTAAAAATGGATTTTTTTCTTCTACCCTTAAGATTCGAGCCTTGGCAAAATGCTTAGCTCCTGCAGAATCAATGAACGCACGACTCAAATCAACAATGGTTTGTCCATGAGAGTGCATTATAAGACGAGGCTCTTCTGTTACAATTGCAACCCTACTGGCCTCTATATTTTCTTCTTGGCAATATTGAAGAAGCTCTTCTACATCGTTAGGTTCTACCACAACAGCCATTCGCTCCTGTGACTCACTAATTGCAAGCTCCGTTGCATCTAAGCCTCTATATTTTGTAGGTACTTCATCTAAATGAATCTCTAAGCCTGCTGCAAGCTCTCCAATCGCAACGCTAACACCACCTGCCCCAAAATCATTAGATTTTTTAATCAATCTTGTAACCTCGGGTCTTCGGAAAAGATGAGCTATCTTCCGTTCCTCTGGGGCATTTCCCTTTTGGACCTCAGATGAACACACCTCAATGGATTTTATTGTATGCTCCTTAGAAGAACCAGTAGCTCCACCAATTCCATCTCGTCCAGTTTTTCCACCCAACAATAAAATGACATCGCCAGCAGCTGGAGTTTCTCTTCGAACTGCATCCGCTCTTACCGCACCAACAACAGCCCCAACCTCTAATCTCTTAGCTACATAGTTTGGATGATAGATTTCTCTAACATGGGTAGTAGCAAGCCCCATCTGGTTTCCATAGCTAGAATAACCATGTGCTGCCTTAGTAGATATCACCTTTTGAGGTAGCTTTCCTGGCATAGTATCCTTTATTTCACAGTAGATATTGCCAGCCCCTGTTACTCGCATCGCCTGATAAACATAGGCACGTCCAGAAAGAGGATCTCGGATTGCACCTCCTAAACAGGTAGAAGCTCCACCAAAAGGCTCAATCTCAGTAGGGTGATTATGCGTTTCATTCTTAAATTGCAGTAACCATTTTTCCTTTTTCCCATCCACAGTGATGTTCACATATATGGAACAAGCATTATTTTCTTCACTCTCTTCTAAATCTGAAAGCTTTCCCTTCTTCTTTAAATATCTAGCTCCAATACAGGCCAGCTCCATTAAGCATACTTCCCTATTCTCTCTAGATAAATCTTTTTTCATTTTATAGTATAGGTCTAAGGATTCCTCTAGCTCTCGTTTTATAAAGGATTCATCAATGGATATCTCTGTAAGAACTGTTTGAAAGGTTGTATGACGGCAATGGTCAGACCAATAGGTATC